>OIZO01000301.1_pt1 | contig 35748 bp, 35 predicted proteins | sample 1588551 | NCBI WGS metagenome assembly OIZO01 (sample SAMN03283271) | human gut metagenome | biome: human-associated habitat; material: feces | host: Homo sapiens | place: Peru | collected 2012 | reverse complement strand
GAAAAAATAAGTTTGTGAAAATAAGTCTTGACAAAGGTCACTTCATAACAGGGAAGAGCGATTTCCTTTCTACAGATACAGGCAAAACTCAGAGTCTTAAGCACATGACGTACTCAGGTCCGCATTGAGCCTAATTAACGTAGATAAGGTGCGCGTTGTTCCCGTACCATACCGAAGGTCATTTGCTTCGGCTGGCAACCTTGTCATCACTGACTCGGATTTTAGTAATTCTCTTATAAAATATCGTGCTCCGATATTGTAACTTGCGTTTAAATCGCAATGATAGGTCTTACCGTTCGGAAAGACACACATGGAATAATTATATTTTTCTTTTCCGTCCTGCAGGTAAGTACCACGTTCCACTTTTCCCGAACCATCGAATGCTAGGGCAGACGTTCCCCATGCACAGATTCGACTGATACGTATCCCACACTTGTGAGCCTGATGTTCCACAATGTGCTGGATTTCTCGTTTTCTCCAAAGATGTAGACGTTGTTTCTTCGAACCTCGTTTCTTGCCATTGGTATCCAAGTACTCGAATACAATCCCATCCACGTTGTACAGGACAGCAAAATCCATAATCACTCCGGCTGTTTTACGGCTGATATCCTGATTGATGTCATTGACATGTTTCCATAAGACTGGTGTTTTGCGATTGCCATGTTGCTGTGCTTTCTTCTGCCTTCCTAATGCTTTGTATAAATGGTCTTTTTCAGTGGCAAAATTGATAAATTTTCTGGCCACGACAGTGCCATCACTCTGCATAATAGAGCAGACAGCGTTCTGGTTGATACCTAAATCCACCGCACAGATCATCCTATCCTCAATCGCTACATCCTCAAATGTTGCAGATTTAGCAAAAGGAAATACCAGATGCCAGCACTTGCCGCACTTTTTCAGCTTTGGATTTTTCTGCACTGTATTCGGATCGGATAAGCAATGTTTCTCAATGTACTTGACATCCTGCTTACAAAGGCAAACATCTAACCATACCCAGTCCTTGCGATGGTACACCTTTACTCTGGCTGTATCACTGCCGGTACGAATGAACATATTCCCTTTATATAAGGTCGGCATAGTATTCCGGTCATAGGTTAGTTTTGGTTCTTTGCTCTGCTTTCCGTTGTTGACCCAGTTCTCATGGTTGGATGCATACGAAGAATACGCTCCAAGTGCTTCCTGGATTGCTGTTCGTCTCAAATAAGACGGCATCTTATAGGCACATGCATTGAAATCATAAGCCGGATTCGGATTCTTCTTTGTCTGAATTGTCAAATGCTCCATGTAATTATTGCGTTCTTTCCCGGACAAGACAGAAATATCCGCCCATTCCTGTTTGCAAACATCCAAAAAGAAAGCCACGGCCCTTCGGTAAATGGCTACGGTATCATCAAATATGTGATTGTAATGCAACATCTTTACTTTGTATGATGAAATCACCTGCATGGCTTTCTCCTTTTATTAATCAGTATGTTTATGTTTCTAAACATACTATACACCTATTACCATTATTTTGCAATAATAAATGTTTACATTTCTGAACATGCTTTGTATAATACTGGTAAGGAGGGGACCCGTATGATTTCTTATGAACCTTTAACTAATACCTTAAAAGAACGAAACATGAAACGGTCGGATTTACGCCAGCATATGAGCTCGGCTACGATTGCCAAATTGGCCAATAATGAGTTTTTATCGTTAAAAACTATTGATACTATTTGTCAAGTGCTGCATTGTCGCATTGAGGATGTGGCTATCTATGTAGAGGAAAAAGAAGATGAACAACCAGTGGAAGGGAACGAACCGACATAAGTATCTGTTGCAGTTCCATTTGATTTTTGTCTGCAAGTACCGGAAACACCTGCTTGCTAGGAAAGACCTGTCCGACCGAACGAAGGAACTGTCCAGGGAACTTTGCGAAAAACACAAGGTAACGATTCGCTATATGGAGACGGACAATGACCATATCCACTACATGATTGAGATACCACCGACCATTGCGATTTCTGATTTGGTACGGGACTTGAAAAGTTACACGACTTATCATATCTGGAAAGACTATCCGGATGTGCTGCGGAAACACTTTTGGAAGGAGCGCACCTTCTGGACAGACGGTTACTTTGCCTGTTCTGTAGGAAATGTATCAGAGCAGATGCTAAAGGAGTATATCGAGAACCAGGGCTAAATTGCCCTGGTTGGCTGTCTTGACCCATCAGCTAAATCTAATGGGATTGCGACAGCATTATTCAAAATGCTTGTGCATACCATGCTGTAATCTTGTCTCCCCACAGTGCTGACACTGCAAGTCCAAATGCCAGAAACGGGCCAAAAGCAAAATGGTCTGCTCTCTTCAGTTTCCTATGCTTCAGCATCCATACTCCATAAAGAGCTGCCATAAAAAGTCCCCAAAACATGGCACATACAATATTTGTTGTTCCAAGAAGCAATCCACTCACCGCCATCAGCTTAATATCCCCTCCACCAAATGCACCTGGAATTATAAACGCAAATACAAACATTGGCACAGATACAATCACTGCTCCAATCAGTTTGTCCGTAATTCCATGTCCTGCGGACAAATACATATTTAACACTGCTAAAGCCAGAATCATAATATGGCATCTATCATAAATCACTTGTGTATTCCAGTCAGTCACAGCAATGATAAGTAATATTCCAATATAAATAACTACAAACATTTCCAACCCCAATTTTCCTCCTGCATTTTCTCTATTGTACCACTTGAAAAGAAATCGGTCATCTGAAAATAGTAATTCTGAAAATTTTTAGTAGTTTTCCGACAAACTTCACCTTTCACTTCCTTGTGTTTTACACAAGAATCATATATATTTAGAAAAAGAGAGTTAAAATCAGGGAAAGAATCACTTTGTAAATATCATTTTACAAATGCATAGCCGCCTCTTCCATTTTCCTTGACAAAGTAAAGTGCTTTATCCGCATCGTTGAAAATGCTTTCTCCAGGATTTCCCCTGTCTGCAAATGCAATGCCTACGCTTATTGATACTTTCGGAAGTCCGTTTTCTTCCTTTTCCAATTCCTGATTGATATACTCTATTTTTTCCTCAATCGTGTATTGTAAATCAGATGTCATTTCTGCCATAACAATTGCAAATTCGTCTCCTCCGATTCGACATATATGGTCAATACTTCGGAAGGTTTTCTGCAAAAGATTTGCCACCTTCTTCAATATCTCATCACCTGCTGCATGTCCATAGGTATCATTGACAGACTTGAATACATCCACATCTACCAAAATCAGCGCAAAAGGGGCATCTCCTCTTTCGTATATCCGCAGCACATTCTCAAAAGAGCCTCTGTTCGGTCTGTCCGGTCATTGCATATAATCTTACCTGTTCTGTCAGATAATCAGAACCTTCCTTGAGCTGCTCTGCCGCATGTTCACAAAGAATATACTGTTCCGTAGTGTTTTTCAGTATACTGAATTCACTTCCACCCCGTACAGATATGAACACAAACAGAATCGCAAGTGCCACCGTAATCGTGATGCTCCAGCCACATACCTTCTGTATTCTGATTTTTCGTTCCACTCCATCCACTCCCCTCTTAACAAAACCATCTCTCATTACTAATATTTAACTTTAATTTATACCTTATCAAAATGTAATGTAAATTGATAGTGTTTTCCTTACACTTTTTCAGATTTTTGCGCAGAAAATTGTACATTATTCACAAAATGACAATTTGGAAAGGCAATTGCAAATAATACCTCCAAATAGTATAATATTACCATATTTCAGATAAGGCTAAGTAAGTGAGTAACACAAAGGAGAATTTATGACAGCACAAGATAATTACGAGATTGATAAAAAAAGAACTCTCCCTTTTTATATATTAATGTTTGCAATACTGATAGGATTTCTTATCGCCACTTTCGCCGTTCCCAGCGAGCGTGATAAGAACTCTCTTCCGAAAAACATTATTTATCAGGGAACCTTTACATGGGAAAAATCAGATGGAACAAAAGAAATAATTACGGTTCCGGGAGACTATAATCTTCCGGCGAAGGAAACCATGATAATTACCACGCAGCTTCCGTCAGATTATGAAGAAAGCAATCTGGCAATCCGCTCTTCACTGCAAAATGTACGCTTTTATATTGATGGTATCTTGCGCACAGAATATGACACCAGCGACACTCGTATATTTGGCAAAAACTCTGCAAGCCGCTATGTCTTCTGCCCGACATCTTCTGAAGATGCGGGAAAAGAAGTGCGTATTGAACTGACAACCAACACCAGACATTATTCCGGTATTGTAAATGAAGTATACTGCGGTGATAAAATAGAAATCTGGGAGTATATCTTTTCTCAGTACGGTGCTGCAACAATCATTGCATTCTTTTTCTTATTTGCCGGAATCGTAACCATCATTTTCAGTGTCGCACTTGGCATTGTTTATAAGACCAAATTCGACATGGAATATCTTGGATGGTGCATGGTAATGGGGGCTACCTGGATGCTTGGAGAATCCAATTTCCGCCAGCTTCTGGTTCCAAATGCCTCTGCCCTTGCAAGCCTCTGCTTTGTAATGATTATGCTCTGTCCATTGCCGATTCTGTTCTATACAGACAGCATCCAGCACGGCAGACACCGGAAATTATATCATTATATCGAAATAATCGCCCTCATAAATCTTTTCGTCTGTTCTTTCCTGCATTTTTTGGGAATTGCAGACTTCATCGAAACGCTCCCTATAGGGCAGATTATTCTTATTATCACATTTGTTACCATTTTTATAGCTTTTGCCGCTGATATGCGCAAAGCTTCATCCAAAGAGGACCTCTTAGTTGTATTCGGTCTACTGGTTGCAATGGTATCAATACTGATAGAATCTATATCCATATATTTTATTGTCTCGATTTCCGGTATTTTTATCGGAATTGGCATGCTGATTCTGCTTTTTGTAAATATCATCCGTACCATGAAGCACGTCCGTTCACTGGAAGAAAAACGTCAGGAAGAAGAAATGAACCGTCGGAAACAGCAAATGGAGCAAATGTCCCTGCAGGTTATGCAGACGCTTTCTATGGCTATTGAATCAAAAGATGAATATACCCGTGGTCATTCCCATCGTGTTGCGGAATACGCTGCCATTCTTGCAAACGAACTGGGTTGGAATCAAAAAGAAGTCGCAAATCTCAAGTATGCCGCCTCTCTCCATGATATCGGAAAGGTCGGCATACCGGATACGATTTTAAATAAACCAACACGACTTACAGAAGAAGAGTATACCATCATCAAGAACCATACCGTGATTGGTGCAGAAATTTTGAAAAATGTCACCTTGATTGACCATGTGGTCGAAGTCGCACGTAATCATCACGAACGTTACGATGGTCACGGATATCCCGATGGACTAAAAGGCAGGGCAATTCCGCTTCATGCCCGCATCGTAGCCCTCGCTGACAGCTATGATGCCATGCGTTCCAAACGTATTTACTGTAATGCTTTACCGCAACAGACAATTTATGAGGAAATAAAGAAAAACCGTGGCACAAAGTTTGACCCTGAACTTACTGATATTTTTCTAAGGCTGCTGGATGAAAACCGCATGGTAATTCCAATCAATGTACATAATATGAATACCTCGCAGATAATTCCAGATGTAGAAACAGAAATTGGTAAATTTATTTCCGATGTCATAAAGAACATAAAGTCCCAGGAAGACAGTGACAACTTTGATTTTCTTACAGGACTTCCTGTACGAAATATCGGTGAAAAGCTGACTGCCCAGTTTATGCAGGAACACAGCGGTTGTCTGGCATTTATGGATATGGATAATCTGAAACAGATTAACGACATCTACGGTCACAAAGCTGGTGACCGTGCATTAAAATCACTTGGTAATCTGCTTGCCGAATATGCACAGAATGCGGCTGTCTGCCGACTTGGCGGAGATGAATTTCTGTTATTTATACCGAATATAACCCGCGAAGCGATGATAAAGCAGATGGAAGAAATCTTTGCGAAGTTCCGTGCTATGAAGGACGATGATGTAGAAATCCGATGTGCTTCTATCTCAGCCGGTCTCTGCATGTGTGAAAAAGGTGCTTCCTTTGAGGACTGCTATCAGAAAGCAGACAAGGCCTTGTATTATGTAAAACAGAACGGAAAAGAGAATTTCTTCTTCTATCAGCAGATGGAACAGGAGCATCTGACCGATGCCGGTGCGGTACGGGATTTATCTCTGGTTGCAAAAGCACTGCGCGATAGCGGTAACTATACCGGAGCACTGGACCTCGACTACCGCGAATTTGCCAAAATATACGAATATATAAACAGCCTTGGTGCACGTTACCATCACCACTGTTACCTTGTCATGGTAACCATGAGTACACAGCCTAACTCAGTAATGTATATCGAACATATTGAACAGGCTCTGGAATGTATGGAACAGGCTATTCGTCAAAAAATCCGTAAAGTAGATATCTGCACACGATATAGCTCTCTTCAGTACCTGATTATTTTATCTGAGCCTGACAAAGAACAGATTCCTAAAGTCATGAACCGTATTTTTATACAATATTATAAATTATATAATCAGCATGACTTTACTCCAAAATATGAATATATCCCTATGTCAGAAAGTGAAAGCAATACAAAGAAAAAATAAAATATCTTTATAACACAAAGAGCCGATATCCAAATATGTATCGGCTCTCTCAAATAATTAATCATTCAATATCGCTGTCAATGTTTCTTTTATCTTCCTTGCATCTATCGGTTTTGAATTATACCCGGCTTACCGCAGAAACAACTTCATGTTCAAGCAACAATTCATTTCTTGCATTTTCTGCTTCCTAAAGTGCCTTGTGCAATGCTTCATTTGTCTTATGTCTCTCATCCGTATCAATAAAAACCCCGTCAAAAGCAATCGGAGAGCCATCCGCCCTGCGTCACAGCCTTTCGGCTGCTTTGCCCAATTATTTACTTGATGTATCTTATACTTTCGTATCCTTTTCACATATAGGCAGACTATATTACGGATGGAAAAATTTTTCAAGATGTTTTCAGTAAAGAAATATTAAGAAATATCAAATAAAAGTTTTTACTGAAATAATTCACTCATAACTCCATTTTCCATGTCATCAATATTGTAAATCGTATCCATGACTTCAAATGTCTCTCTCAGATTTCCTCTGGCGCTTTTCCATCCAATGCCATCTGTAAACCAAACAAATATAAATCCATCTATTGTGTCCGCCTCCTGAGAAAGCATTTTATAACTTCTTGCAGTTTCATTGAGCTTCGAACCGCCACCACTGTAAAAATTAGTTTCAATAGCATAAATCATATTATCTGTTTTCACTACAAAATCAAATCTCTTAGCTGCTTTTCCCTGATTAGATAATGCGGACAAATCAATGTTCCATTTTTCTTCAATATCCTTTAAATACATTTCCTTGAAATAATCAACATTCTTCTCAAATCCTGCTTCTAATATATACTTCTCCACTAAATCTTCCATCAGATGACCGCCCCGGTTTTTCCGTCCATTTGAATCCAGCCCGGTTTCAATCCCAAACGCATAATCCACAAGATTATTTACCAGATGATTCGCAATCATATCAAATAAACCGGTCTTCCGCATGAAAGTCTTATACTGCTCTACGCTGTAATTCATATGCTTGAAATTGTACAAGAACGCTCCATCCTCGTCTTGTGCGTATATTTCATATCCGCGTACAGCAAGGAGTAATGGAATACATTTCAATGTTTCCGGATATCTTGTTGCGATTTTTTCGAAATCTTCTTCGATGTTTCGCGAACCAACCAATGAATTTAAGATATTCAGTTCCACCTTGATTTCGTCTACATTAGTTATAACTTTTTTAAAATCTATGTAATAATCATAGGTTGATATACTTGCTCTGAACTTGCGCAGCCATGTATCAAAATCTCTATTTATCATCTGCCACCTTCTCCAATCTTTTCTTCGAAATTTCCAAATATTCCTCGTTTATCTCTATGCCAATAAATTTTCTTCCACATCGCACCGCCTCTACTCCGGTAGTTCCTGAACCACAGAAAGGATCCAGAATAACTTGTCCTTCCGCTGTAGATGCTAATACAATTCTTTCTAGCAGATATTCCGGTTTCTGTGTAGGATGCTTACCTTCTGCCTTTTCTGATGGTTTCGTCAATGCCCCTGTCCACACATCTTTCATTTGCTTTCCACCATTCATTTCTTTCATTTTCTGATAATTAAAAAAGTGCCGAGACTTCTTATCATTCTTCTTTGCCCATAAAATGGTTTCTGTAGAATGTGTGAAGCATCGACATGCTAAGTTTGGTGGTGGATTTGTTTTCTGCCATGTTATGTTATTTATTATCTTGAAACCTTCCTGCTCCAATGCCATACCAATAGAATAAATATTGTGTAATGTTCCTGATATCCATATTGTGCCATTCGGCTTTAGTACTTTCTTACATAACCTAATCCACTTTCTGTTAAACTTATGTTTCTCTTCGACACTGGTTCCACTTTCTGAAAGCTTATCCCATGAGCCTTTATTTACTGAAACCATCTTACCACCCTGACAGGTAATCCCGTCATTGCTTAAAAAATATGGCGGGTCTGCAAATATCATATCTACAGATTCCGGTTTCATTTTTATTAGAATTTTAAATGAATCGCCTAAGATTAACTGTGATTCTTCTGTCTCGAAATATAACGGCACTTTCTTGGTAAATAAGTTCTCCATTATCTGACTCCCTTAGTAATTGCATATAATCACTTCTTCGCCAACTCTGTTTGATGCATCCGAATTAATCATGCGCTTTACGCTTACAACATCAATTCTATAACCTTTCTTTCCATAAAGAGCATTTATCAGTTCTGTATTGTGATTTGTCAGCATACAATAACATCCTCTGACGGTTAATTCATCATAGAATTCTGCAAGTCGTTTATGACTTTCTATGTCAAATCCTTCTTTCGTATATGACTCAAAAGATGTCGGGTTTAATGGAGCATACGGACTGTCGATAAAGATAAAATCCCCTTTCCCCGCATCCTTACATGCCGGTTCAAAATCACCATCCATAATCGTTATCTTCTTCAAATATTCTGAAATTTCCCAAATTGCATTTTCATCCACCGAAACTCTGCGGCTGTTATTATATGGAACATTAAACAATCCTTTTCCGTTTACACGATATAAACCATTAAAGCAATGCTTATTAATAAATACAAACAGCGCAGCCAGTTCCACATCATATTCTGCTTTCATCAACTTGTCATTATAATGTTCGCGGAGATTATAATAATATTTCTTTCCATCTTCCCACATTTCTTCATCAAGCTTATTTACCGCCTTCAAAAAGGCATCAGGGACATGACAAATCTGCCTGTAAGAATTTATCAACGCTTTATTTATGTCATTTATTAGGGCATTCTCCGGCTGTAATTCAAATACTACTGCTCCTCCGCCTACAAACGGCTCATAATAATGATTATATTTTTCAGGCATTCGTTCCTTTATCTGCGAAAGTAGCTGACGCTTACCACCCGCCCATTTCACAAATGGAGCCATATTTGAATTACTCATTTCATTTCCTCGACTCTCTGTCCGTAACGGACAATCTTTTACTTATTTATTATACTTACAAATGTATAAAACAACAACCCAAATCTGTATGCTTTGTAAATTGCTTTACTTCTGAAAAACAAATATGTATTCATGTGCAAGAAGAAGGAAATCATTATTTTGTTTTTTCCAGTAATCGGTAGCATGACAATTATGCTGTTCTTTTATAATAATTTCTTTATTTCCAAAACCCGACTGCAAAAAACATTCCATCATCCGAAATCCTAATGGAATAACTTTTCCATGTTTCCTGACATCTCCAATCATAGCCGCACACATTTTGCCTTTCTTCAAAACTCGAAAGGCTTCCTCTGCTGCCATTTTCATTGAAAGTAAAAATCCATCTACCTCAAGCAATGAGATATCACCTTCTATTCCTTTACTGTATTTAATGATATTTGCATATGGAGGATGCGTACAGATAAAATCAATTCCATTATCTTTGATAAAATGTAAATCTGTGGCATTCCCATTTATTGTAAATATTTTTGAATTGGATTCACATTGGAATTGTAAGTTTGTTTCAGATATTGAAACGGATTGCGGATTGATGTCAACACCTACCGCATGACGATGGAGTAGTTTCGCCTCTACTAATGTTGTTCCACTACCCATAAATTGGTCTAAGATCCAGTCTCCTGGTTTTGAATAGCGAAGTATCAGATTTCTCGGTACATACGGTGACCAGTTTCCCCGATACTTTCCTGAATGCGTTGCCCAACTCCCTCTGTCTGGAAATGACCAGACTGTTGTTGGTTCAAGGTTAAAATTATTTGGTTGTAGGCTTATAGGACATTCCTCCTTTTTCTTATGTTGATTTGTCTATTGTAACTCAATTTTCCTCAAAAATCTACACTTGTATTCTTTCACTATAAGTGAATTTCTCCAACATATATTCCGTGCGATAATATTCACAAATAGTGAAAGAGGTGTTGGTATGCATTTTGAAAATGACATTGATCTATATCGCATTATAGGTACAAATATAAAATGTTCTACAAAGTTTTGCAGGACAATGACCTAATTTAAGAAACACAAAAACCAATATTTCAGATTTTAGTTATACATAGTTTTCTTAAAAATCTGTTTTAATAATATTTTCCAAAATAAAACAAGGTTATTATTAAATTTCAAAAGAATCAGAAAAGCCCATTAAAGGGCTTTTCTGGAATTACATTGAAATATACCTCTTACAGGTCCGGTTCAGGAATTCATAGTCATGGGTCACAACTATGATAATATATTTTTCCTCCGCCAGCCGTTTCATCAATTTCTCCACCTGGCACATATGTCTGAAATCCAATCCACTGGTAGGTTCATCGAAAATAAGCAGTTTTTTCCCTCCCATGACCGCCTGACAGATGGCAAGTCTCTGTCTCTGTCCTCCAGACAATGTCATTGGATGGTATTCCGCATATTCTTCCAAATCAAATTTTCCAAGCAGCTCCCTGATTTCCTGTTCGGAAGCCTCTTCATTTGCAAGCAGGCATTCGTTCTTGACACTATCTGAAAACAACTGATGATTGACTTCCTGCATAACCATCCCGAACAACTTTGTCCGGGCTTTTTCCGACTGCTTTTTCCCTTGATAGAAAATCTCACCGCCTTTTGGTTTAAGAAGACCACACAAGCAATTACAAAAGGTAGATTTCCCGGCACCGTTTTTTCCTGTGATACCGATGATGTCTCCCGCTCTGGCGGATAGACTGATATTCTGGAAAATCATTTGTTTCTTTCTCTTAAAAAAAAGATTGCACACCTTAAGTTCTGCATTTTCCAAGTCACCGGAAATCTCCGGAATCTGTATCTGTTCCGGCATGATGCTTCTGAGTCCCATCTGTTCCCGCTCGGAATCTGACAAAGCTCTGAACTCAGATGGTGTAAATTCCCGTTCGATACGCCCTTCTTTCATATAAATCATTCGGTCTGCAAATTGCTGAACCCAGGAAAGTCTGTGTTCCGCCACAACTACCGTGTGTCCTTTTTCCTTAATTACCTTCAGTCTTTCACTCAGCCGTTCGATTCCTGCCATATCCAGATTTGCCGATGGCTCATCAAGCACGTAAATCTGCGGATTCATGGCATATACAGACGCAAAAGCAAGAAGCTGTTTCTCCCCGCCAGACATGGAAAATACATTCCGGTCAGCCAGTTTCTCTATATTCAGTTCTGTTATGGTATTCTTGATTCTTTCCCGTATGTATTCCGGTTCCACACCGCTATTTTCCAGACCGAAAGCCATCTCCGCATTGGAATTTGTATGGAAGAACTGTGTCTTGGGATTCTGGAAAACAGAGCCAACAAGCTCTGCAATCTCATACATCGGCATCTCAGCGACATTTTTACCGGCTGCCGTAACCGTCCCATCTACGCTGACATCTCTCACAAAATGCGGAATCAATCCATTTATCAGCTTTGTCATTGTGGTTTTTCCGCATCCGCTTTCCCCACAAATCAATACAAATTCTCCATCTTGTATTTCCAGATTCACATCCGACAGAATCCGCTTTCCCTGTATTGTCACATTTACATTTTCAAACTTTATCATAATCTTTATCCTGCCATTATTAATATCCTGCTATTATTATTCCAATTCCAAATGTTACCAAAATCATGAGCAGCCAGTCCGAAACCTCCATATGAAGCGTAATGACACTGGTCTTTTTCCCGGGATTCTCGATTCCTCTCGCCACTGCTGCCGCCGCTATTTCATCCGATGTATTGACTGCTGACATCATCAGTGGAACAATCATACATTCCAGTCTGGAGGATAAGGGAATATTCTGTAATTTCATGGCTGCTTTGATATGTAAGAACTCCTCTTTGATGGCAGGAAAATAGCGGAGCGTTGTGGACATGGCTATGATAAATCCCTGCGGAAGATGGAGTGCATACATAGCTGCTATCATTTTCTGCATAGACAATGTCCGAAGCAGCAAAAGTCCTGCCAGAATACACGGCAACATGCGTAATGTATAATTAATCAGAACCGGAAATACCATATTTATCCATGCAGGGCACCATGGAAATACATACTGCAGCAGCAATCGAAACGTAACCAGTAAAACCATCTCCTTGCATGCCGCCCGATACTGTCCATACACCAACAGAAGCAGGAGAAATATGCCCGAAAGCATACTCCCCTGCTCTGTATTTTTCTGACAGAACATTCCGATATTTGCCATCAAAAGCAGCCATAACCCTGCTCTTGGATCAAGGTGATTTATGATAGCTCTCTTATCCATTACACAATTCCTGCTTTCTTAAAGTGCTTGTGGAATAAACCTTTGGCAATCAGCGCCCCTATGATGCCTCCTATAATTGGCGAAATACAAAGTGCAATCAGCATCGGCGTAGAAATCAGCCCGGATAAGGACTGGACATACTCTGCGGACATTCCATTTTGCTGAATCTGTTCCAAAAAACTGTCCTTATATACCCAGATTGCCAACGGCGAGCCTAACATTCCGTAGCAGAAAATTACAAACGAAATCATCATATGCGTAAAACTGCTATCATATTTTGTAGCGGCTCTGTACACCTCTGATAATACACACGCAATGGCGAATGTAATCAGAAGCAGCACCGTAAACTGACCTGTCACGAAATAAAGCAGTGCGGTAATTGCTCCCATAATGAGTACTGCCCCCGGCTTTCTCACTTTGGATGTCATCAGCAGGAACGGGATTCCGGTCACAATCCCTGCCACGCCCGGTAACAACAGCCACAACGCCGGTACGAATCCGGTAATCATAGCTGCCAGATTGAGCACAAAATAGATTGCAGAAAAGATTCCTATGGTAATAAGATCCCTGCCTGATAATTTTCTTGATTCTTCCATTTCTTTTGTTCCTCCTTATCCGATCTTCCAGCCCTCGGACTGGCTTCTGATATCTACAAAATCCTTATATTTTCCCGGAATAGCCACAAGTTCCTCATGGGTTCCTCTCTGAACAATCTGACCGTCATCCACGACCAGAATCTGGTCTGCCTGCTCAATCGTTGCCAGTCTGTGTGCAATCGTCACAATGGTTTTTCCCTTGGTAAGTTCCGATATGGCCGCCTGGATCAGATGCTCATTTTCCGGGTCAACACTAGCTGTCGCTTCATCCAGTATAATGATTGGCGCATCCTTTAAGATTGCCCTTGCAATGGAAATACGCTGTTTTTCTCCGCCCGACAGGCTTCCGCCCCCTTCTCCGATTACGGTATCGTAACCCTCAGGAAGCGCCATAATAAAATCATGGCAGCACGCTTTCTTCGCTGCTTCTATCATTTCCACTTCCGTCGCATCCGGTTTTCCGAAGCAAATGTTATTTCTCACCGTATCATGAAACAGATATACATTCTGAAATACCATGGAAATGCTAGATAACAGGCTATCGCATGTAAATTCTTTCACATCATGCCCTCCCACACGGACACTTCCGCCATCCACATCATAGAACCGTGCAATCAAATTACAAATGGTAGATTTTCCGCTTCCGGAAGGACCCACAATTGCAGTTACCGTATTTTCCGGAATATTCAAATTTACATTATGAAGAACCTGTCTTCTGTCATTTCCTTCTCCATAAGAAAAATCAACATTCTGAAATTCAATATCATAATGTTCAATCTCAATCTGCTTTCCGTCTGCGTCAATGAAGGACTCCCCAGTCAGCGCCTCCAGATGGTTCAGGGCATCGTCAATGACAGCCAGTACATGAGCGCAGTCTGCAATCGGCTCCAGAGAACCAAACACATGAAACGACAGCAGAACCACTATCATCATATAAGTAAAATCTAGTTGTCCGGAAAATCCCAGATAAAATGCAGTGATTACGATACACACACTGGCGGTTTTTAAAGCCAGAAGATGCAGTGCATTGTAAGGAATATAGCCCCATTCGATTTTCAGGTTAATGTCACGGCTGTTCCTGCACGCCTTTTTTATAGAATCCATGGAAGCACCTGCTTTTCCAAAGGATTTTACCACGGAAAGTCCTCTGGCATATTCCAGTGTTGCTCCAGTCAAATCTCTGTTTGCCGCTGCAAGCACCGGTGCATTTCTTGTACTGTACTTTGAGATAATCAATAAAAATACCAACGAAACGGCAGCTCCTGCCACTGCAATCAGCCCAACTCTCCAGTTCAGATAAGTGAGCCACAAAAGAATGCAGATAAAGTTCAGATAACCTCCCACGAAGTTATCAATCATACGGATTCCCATGCCTTCCAGTGTATGAAGGCCCGTGGTAATCGAATTCAAAATCGTGCCTGTATTCATGTTCTGGAAATAGCCCAGAGACACACGTTTTAACGCGTCTCCCACTGCCAGTCTGTCTCTGGCAATCAATTCGTAACTGATGGCTTCCTGAAATTTTGCTCTCAGATAATCAAACAGGAAACGGAAAAAGATAAAAAGCAATAAAATTCCTATACTTTTTCCAATCCAACCTGCTGAAATGGATATTCCATGTCCTGCACTTTCTACCAGTTTTCCAATCATATATGCCGCCCATATGACAGGCATTGCCGCAAACCAGCCTGAAAAGAAGGAAAATACAAAGCCGATATACAAATTCTTTTTAAAGCTGCCGCACCAGTCGATAATTCTTTTTACAGTGCCAAACATGAATCTTCACCTTCTTTCTGACTTCCAACTGCCCAATGTCTTGCTCCCACATGGGCCTGCCACATTCTCTGATAAAGCGGACAGCTCTGAAGCAATTCTTCCTGGGTTCCTTTCGCTTCTACATCGCCATTTTTCAGAACCACAATCTGGTCTGCATCTGTGATGGTGGACAGTCTGTGTGCGACAACCAACAAGGTCTTGCCCTTCGTCAGTTCTTCAATACTTTTCTGAATCTTATTTTCATTTTCCGGGTCCGTAAATGCTGTCGCTTCATCAAGGATTACGATCGGTGCATTTTTTAACATCATTCTCGCAATGGCAATCCGCTGTTTCTCTCCGCCAGACAGCCGTTTTCCCGCTTCCCCTGCAGGAGTATCATAGCCCTGCGGCAGTTTCTCCATAAATTCCTCGCAGCATGCTTTTCTTGCAGCTTCCCGTACCTGTTCATCCGATGCCGCCGGGTTGCCAAGACGGATATTTTCCATGATGGAACAACGGAACAGAAAATTATCCTGCGTCACAAAGCTGACCATTTCCGAAAGCTGCGAAAGTGGCATTTCTTTAATATTCACACCGCCTATGGTAATGCTTCCTGACGTTACATCCCAGAACCTTGATATCAGTCTGGCCACCGTGGATTTACCGCCTCCGCTCGGTCCGACTAATGCGGTAAAACTTCCTGCCGGCATCGTCAGATCAATTCCATGCAGCACCTCATCCTTTTCCTCACCGGTATAAGAAAAATGCACATTTTCCAGTTTCACATCATAACCGGTGATATTGGCACGTGCAGAAGGTTCCGGCAGTTCCTTCATCGTGAGAAAATCCTGTATACTTTCTATGTTATATTGCATTTCACGAAGATTTTCCGAAAATACCTCTATCTTTGCGAAGGATGTCACCATGGACATGGACAGCATGACCGCCAGAACAAGCTGCGATATGGTCATCTGACCATGCATTGTCAGATACAATCCCACCGGCAAAGTTCCAAGCAGGGTTGATGGGAACAGGGCAAATGTCATTTTCATGGTAATCCAAGTGGATGACAGCCATTTCACCACGAATTTCTTATAATCAAGGATTGCTTTTGCATATTTCTCATACGAAGTTCCTGCTCTGCCAAATGCCTTGATGACCTCAATGCCTTCTATGTATTCCACTATGGTGCTGTTCATATGTGCATTGGATTCGTCATACTGGGTGAAGCTTTTTCCACTGATTATCATGGTAAGCGTCATAAATACCATGGAAAGGGGAACGGTCACAAGAGAAGCCAGTGCGATTCTCCAGTCCAGTGTAAATAAGGCGATAAAACTGATTACCGGAAGCAGGATATGTCCGCTCCCTTCCGGAATCATATGTGCGATTGGCGGCTCCATATTTTCAATTTTTTCTACCATAATGCTCTTGATTTCGCCAATGCTGTGACCTTCCACATCACCTAAGGGGGCCTTCAGAAAACGATCCGCCAGGCGGAGTCTTAAGCCCTCCAATATGTAGTAAGCTGCGATATGGGAAATCCATGTGGATGCGGAAAAGCTGACAATTTTAATAATGTAAAAAAGTAAGGCATACAGACACCACCTCAGAATTTCCTGCATGGGAGCCTGATTCAGATTTCTGATATACAAATCAATACCACGGTAAATGCAGTAATATGGCATCAGTCCACTGACGATACTTATTATGGATAAAACAACGGATATTCCGAGCCTTCGCCCGCTTCCTTCGGTGTAGCTTAGCAATACTTTCAGCCAACTGTCCTTTTTCTTTGCTGCTTTCTTATCTTCCATTAACTGATTCCTTCTTTCCTATTAAATGATTCCTTCTTTCCCATTAAATGATTCCCTCTTTCTTAAATCGATACTCTGCCGGAGATACCCCCATCACACTCCGAAACGCAGAGGAAAATTTCCCCGGATTTTCATATCCCACACTGGCGGCTATCTCCTGTATTCCCTTGTTCTCATCCTGCAATAACATGTTCGCTGCCAGATTCATCCGGTATCTTTTCTGATAAGAATAAATCGAATCCCCATAAACGTCTTTGAAGCATTTTTTCATCGTTGTCAGTGGAATCTCATACATGGCTGACAGTTCTTCAATGGTAAACCTTGTCTTAAGATCCCCCGTAATCTGCGCGTGGATCGCTTTGATTTTTTCCATCTGGGTTTTGTAATAATATGGTCTGACTTCTTTTCGACTTTCCACGGTCATCATGTTCAGGTACAACAGCAATTCCACAACCTTTACCTGATAATATTCCTTTACTTCCACAAGCTCCGGATGGTCCATATTTTTCTGGTAAAATCCCGAAAGGATTGCCCCAAGTGCCTCATCTCCCCGAATCACATAAGGCTTATCTTCTGTACAATACCGGCTGCGCAGTTCCTCTATCGATACGGAAAATCCATGAAACATCTCATCCAGGGTCTTCTGAACCTCTGCAACTTCCATGAAAACGCTGACCCCATGATAATGTTTGAGTGGATAATAGGTCGTTCCCTTGTGGTTCTCCCTGTTGTCCAGCCGGAGTTCATTTTCCTGCATGATGCTGAACACGCCAGGCTTCACTTCCATCTCGATTCTTCCTTCCCTGCAGTGATCGATGCAGAACACCTTTGTATCATTTTTAAGTTCAAATTCGGAAGCACATCGTTCCATATGCATATCGGAAAAACAAATCATCACACCGGGCATCACACGATAAATCGTCATCACGCCCTCTCCCGTCGCATCATTTAACATAAGGAGCGAACAATTCTCATTCTGAATCATCGGTTTCACATTACTTCCAAGACTTGCAATCTCATTTACGTTCAAAATCCTTCTCATTCCTTTCACGTAATGGTATTTGTGTTAGTTCCTTCTAACATTTTTATTATCATAGCATGGGAAGGGAGGATTATCCATACCCGAAAGGACATGGGTAATCCATTTGGACGGGAAATAAAAAATAGTTCAGAATAATCTGAACTATTTTCTAAATATTACCTTGCATATTCATTGCAAATCAGGTTTACACCGAATTAATTACAATCTCTTACCTGAATCAGTATCACTGTCACATTGTCACGACCACCATTTTCAAGTGCATGACTTACAAGTTTCCGTGCACTCTCCGCATCAATAGTGGACAATGTTTCTTTAATCACCGCTTCATCTACCATATCTGTCAATCCATCGCTACAGATTAAAAAAACATCCTGGTCTTGTACCTCGAGTTCTTCCAGATGGGGAAGAATCTGTAAACCTTCCCCCTGCATGCCTATGTGTTGCGTCAAACAGTATTTCTTCTTTTTTTTCAGAATCTCCTGAAGCCCCAATTCCTCATATAGTTTTCTCTCTGTCTGTTCTTCATAGATGGATTGCAGTACTCCATCCCTGTAAAGATAAATGGGACTGTCTCCTACGTTACAAACAACCACTTTCTCATCAAAAATCAGCATGCTTGCAGTGGAGCCCATGGAAAGCCCTCTCTGTTTTTCTTCTCTTACTACAAGTTCATTACCGGTCTGGCAAAGAGCCGTAGCATCCTCTTTCAAATGCCCGGCGTGCAGAAGATATTTCTGACATGTCCCTGCCATAAGAGAAGATGCCACTTCTCCAAATGCTTCTCCTCCCATGCCGTCAAAGACTCCATACAGTACTGGTTCTGTGATACATATGTGGTTTTCGCATTCCATATGGTCTTCGGATTTTTCATTGTATCTTCCATGAAAAATAAAATTATCTTCATTCTTCTTCCGAAGCATCCCCACATCACTGACCAGATAGGTTTGTAAATAATATGCTTTTTTCATAATCTTATTTCTTTATATAACCTTGTGAAAGAAGACTGTTCTCAGTAGCTGTAAAGTCAAGTACACCTGTACCCGTACCTGTGGTTGTAAGCAATCCCTGGTCTACAAAATTTTTCACTACACCTTCATCCTCCAGATTCTTATATTCTAAACAAAACTTATAATAAGAATTAATAGGCTCATCCTCAAAGGTAGCCGAAAAATTCTCCCCCTCATATCCCTGAAATGCTTCCTGTATTTCAGTCTTCATGCTCTCAAATGCTTCCTGTGTAAAACTCGAAACATCCATATATCCGACATCCGTCATCTTTGAGATAATACCCGTACCTGCATCATAAGCTATGTCAATGCAATCAATTGTTTCCAGTCCTTCTTCAGTTACTCCCACTTTCGCAAAGCTTGCATTGCTCATTCCCAGAGTAATCGTCAAAGGTTTGATAATACCTCTTTCTGTAAATATCTTGGTGTACTCTGGATTATCCTCCTTCTGTGTGTCATCTTCCACACTAGTCTCCACAGGCGTAGACGAATTAGATCCGCCTGACATATTTTCTCCGAGTTTTTTTCCTGCCGCCTGTCCAATCACATATGCCAGCAGTGGAATTCCAATGACTAACAGCAGACTTTTCTTTTTCATGACATTTTTAGATGTCTTGTTCTTGGACTCCTCCTGTTTTACCTGGTTTTGTGCAGTACTCTCCTCAAGTGGCATCCCGCATTGCTTGCAAATTCTGGTGTTATCTGGATTTTGTGTTCCACAATGTTTACAAATCATATTCTCTCTCCATTTCCTTCTCTTTCCTTACATCATCAGGAGCAGATCTCCATTTTGCATCCCATAATCCTGAGGGGTCTGGTCATAATCCAATATCTGCTCCTTATCTTTCAAACATAAAATCTCCTTGCCGGAAGCGCAATATCTTCCATTGGATAAAGTTTCTACAGCCTGTCCTAACAATTTTACCAAATCCAGTATCATCATAGACAAAGGAATCTTCAGGTCAAAATTTTCACCAATTGCCGGTACATAAAGCTGTATGATAATATGTTCCATAATTTATGAATCTCCTTCAATCGACAACGCACTTACCTTTGCTTTTAACATGTCTGCCGTTTCTGCAATCAATGATTCAGTCTTAGTCATATCCTCGCTTGAATCCATCCAGATTACACGCATTCTCCTGATTTGATTGTTAGCATTTTTGCAGGACTGTATCAGCTTATTAATCTCCGCATAATAAGCTAATCCATTCTCATCGTCCCATATATTTTTTAATTTTTCCTTCAAATTCTCCAGATTTTGAATATGTCCGTCCAACTGTGCCGCACATTCCTCCATAATAGTAATCTTCTTTTCATAATGTGCTTTGGTATATTTAATAGTTGCCATGATTCATGTTCTCCTTCCTACCATATCAGGTACTAAGTCACTGCTTATTCCTGACTATTCTTTTCCATCTGTGATTGCAGGGTTCCTAATTCGTAATCTTGGATACAAAATCTCCTACTGCCTCTACCTGCTTCTTGACCCAGTCTTCCAATGCATTTATTGACTTTTCGAATGCATTAATTGCATCCTTACACACATCTTCCAGCTTTCCCCAGTTCTCTTCCAACTGATTTCCTGCGTCTAGAATTGCTTTTAACACATCATCATCCTCTACAGGATCCCCAGAGCATTCTTCGTGGACTTTCCTCAAAATCTGCTCCACCTCTGCAAATTCCGTTTCCATTTCTACCCGAAGGGCTTTGGCATCTTCAATGTTAATTTTTGTCTGATCCATATCATTTTCCTCCATTTCTCTTTTACATAATCTTGAAATCTTTCAACTGTTTCTCCAGCTTCCGATACTCCTCTGGAAGATTTTCCAGGAAGTGCCGTCTTGCTTCAACGCTTTCTCTCAAGCGTCGAATTCGTTCTCTTTCTCTCCTCGATTCACCAGGGTCCATCATATTGACCATCTCATACCGTTCAAAATGGTCTTCGAATTTCCTGAGCTCACGAAGTTCTTCTTCGATGAGAGATACATGTTCTTCTACTCCCCGTATCTCTATTCTAAGTTCCATAATATTTTCTCCCCTCATAACAGTGAGACTTAAACCGTTATCCCATTGCCTGTTTATAAATTCTGTTTGATTTCCTGTGTCACCAATTGTTCTTCTTTCACAACTTTCTGGTATTTCATGTAGATTTCTCCATCAAGAAATCTGTGAAGCTCCCTTAGGTCTTCTTCCCATCGCTGATACATACGGTCACACTCTCTCATCAGCTCCATCTTTTCTTCATCCATCTGCTACACCACCGGTTTATCATCTTCATCTAAATAGGCAGATTTTAAGATGCCACAAGGCATTTGCATGGAATAAGCTTCTCCCCGATACTGGAATACAAATCGATTGTATGGAATTTCCTTTTTTATATTCAGGAACTCCGGGGCTAACCCACGAATGAGTCCTGCCTGGTCAAAGCATCCACCGAAAAGCAGTGCCATTTCATCTTGTAGGAAACGCTTAAATGCCTCATTTCCGATTACTTTTTCTGCATCTTTGGCATAGAATCCACCGATAAAATACACATTGCATCGCTTGGCAATCTGAAAAATCTGTGCAATGGTCGATGCCTGATTCTCCAAAAGATTCACAAAATCCACAAACCGCTCAATCAGAATCAAAATAGCTCCTGTCTTTTCTTCCATATAACTATGCGCTGCCAGGCCGCTTCTTGAAAGACCCGGTGCCAGGCCTTCCTTCTCACAAAAATCAAGATAGATTTTTCTTCTTGCCAGAAGCTCATCCGTCAATTCGCTAAGATATGCTTCTGTACTTTCTTTTTTGCATGGTATCCGGCGAAGTTTATTTCTGTTTTTCATTCTCATCATAGAGGAAGATTTTGCCTCCAACAGGTGTATCTCCATTCCCTGCCGCTCTGCCGCATCCAGAATATTTTCAAAGATATCTTCCACACCCAAGGGATTACCAAAATAAACCGGCAATGTAGAAAACTGACGGAGTGGTAAAGCCACTGGCTTCATAGTCTTCAGGTTATAACCCAATGGAAATCTTCCTGCCTGGAACCTTTTACAGAACTCCTCATATGTCTCTGTTTCATCCAGATGAGGGAACGTCTTCCTCCATCTGTAATCTCCCTTTTCTTTGCTCTTTTCAATTCTTTCCCGGTAAAGCTGATAGCGCTGCTCCGCTGTTTCCCACGGATGGTCCATGCAAAGTTGTAAAGCCAGCCCCTCTTTTTCCTGAACTACCATGCCTCGTCCTGCGCATTGTTCCGGCAGACATTTGTTGCGAATTCCCAGAACATCATCATACTCATACCGATCCTTTAATTGTAAGGCAATACGCTGCGGAAGTTCCTGTTTGATTCGTGCTGTCAGCTCATTAAGATGATCGGTAAAAATCAGGTACCGAATGCCATAATCTGTACTGCTTTTGATCTGATCCGCCAGATTGTAAAAATATGTGTCTCCTGATTTTGAAGCTTTTAATGCTCCTGCATTATCAATACATACAAGAATTAACGGCAGTTCTCCTATTTCCCTGTTCCGGCATGCTTCCTCATAACGAGTAATTCCATATTGTGCAAAAAGCTTTTTCCGCTCCGAAATAATCTCTTGTAACAATTCTTCAAAAGCCTTTAACTTTGCAACATTTTCTTCCTGAATCACCACTCCGCAATAAGGCGAATCCTCATACATCTCAAATCCACGTCCTGCAACATCAATCAGGTGAAATTGTACTTCCGATTCTTTGTAATGCTCTATTACATATTGTAAAATCGTATGTAGCAAAGTTGTTTTTCCGGAGCCTGCCTTTCCTACAATCCACATATGCTGCATCTTTCGCAAATACAGATACGCCGGTTTCTGTAGCTGATGAGCCGGGTCATCCAGTATTCCAAGAGGAATTGGCAAATCCTCTTTTGGAGCATGATCCATTGGTATGCTTTCCAAATCCAATTTTTCCGGAAGCGGATCCATCCATAAATACTTAGGCTCCAGACCGTTTCTTTTTGCAACCTCGGAAAGATAGTGTACAATCTCTGTCAATTGGGATTTTCCTGTTCCCTCTGCTTTTTCTTTTTTTCGAAGCGTTAAAACGGATTGCCCCATCATATCCAATACCTGTACACTTGCATCTTTATGATGGACTACTGTCTCCTGTGGTTTATACATGGCTCCTGCCCAGGCAGATTGTCCCATTGCAAAGTATTCATCATATCCCACCTGAAGATAAAAACGTCCTGTATCTTTCAGAGCTGCTGCCTCCGGTCTTTTCAGCATATCCATACTGTCCGCTTTGTCTTGAACCTTCAGGCAGACACGAAATTTGGTGTTGCTTCGAATCTGCTCATTTACCACGCCGGAAGGCTTCTGGGTAGCCAGAATCAGATGGACTCCTAAACTTCGGCCTATACGGGCAATACTGATTAATTTGTCCATGAACTCCGGTTCCTGCTGTTTCATTTCTGCAAACTCATCTGCTATAATAAAAAGATGTGGCATAGGTTCTTCTAATACTTTGTTGCGGTACAAGCTTTGATAACTGTAGATATCAATGGAAGATTCTCCTGTCTTGCTTTTCACCTCGTTAAATATCCTCTGTCTTCTTTTCATCTCGCTTTCGATAGCAAGCAATGATCTTGTAATCATGGCGCCATCCAAGTTGGTAATCGTCCCAAGAAGATGGGGCAGACGAATTCCTCGTTCTTTATCTTCAAAGGCACCCGCCAGTCCGCCTCCTTTATAATCGATCAGAAGGAATGCAACTTCATCCGGATGGTAATTCACTGCCAATGACAAAATATATGTAATAATAAACTCACTTTTTCCCGAACCTGTCATACCGGCAACAAGTCCGTGTGGTCCCTGTGCTTTCTGATGCAAATCTAACGTAAACAACGTCCCGTCTGTAGCCATCCCGATAGGTGCTGACAAGCTTTTCATAGGATTACTGTTTTTCCATCTCTCCAAAGGATTCAGATGTTCCACTTTGCCTACCTGAAACATTTCCAAAAATGTTAAGGTTTTCGGAAGAGTATATCCATCCTGTATTACCTTCAGATACAGATTCGCGATTGCCTTCATAGATTTCTGTTCCTTATACGGATCGTATGCATCTACGGAGAAAAAAACATCCTTTTTTTCAGCATCCTTAATATGAATCACCCGATGTAACCCCTGTGCATGGAGTTCAAATATCTTTGTGCACTCCTTCGGCACTTCCGGGAACACTGTCAAAACTCCTACCCCTACATTTTTTTCACACCGAACCACATCCCGAATCACATCTATACTTTCATAAACCTTCTTATCTAAGGCAATGATCAGGTAAAACGGCCTTTTTCTTAAAATTTTATCCAGCTCCGTTCCAGCCTTTATATCCTCATCCAGCACCCCATGTAAGTAATCATTTAATGCAAATCCTTCAGAGGAATCCGTAGCCAGAAAACGGGTCGTCTTTCCATCATCCCACATATGCGGTAAATAGCGGATATATGGAATCTCATTTACCATATCCTCAGAGGCCAGAATACATATTTTCACCTCATCGTAACTATGAGTCATAGCAATTTGGATTAAAACATTACGTATAAAGGACATGGTATCTTTTCGTTGTCCGGTCACTCCACAAACCGGTTCCTCCAGAAAAGAATGTAAAATTGGCACCCCTTCCAGAAGAATCTCCCGATGTACCATCTCGTACATTTTCTTTTCCAGTTCATCCTCATCAAGCTGAAATCTTTCTTTTTGATAACTATATTCCGCTTGTATAGGAATTTGTCCATGCCCGACAGGGATCCTCAGGAAATCATCATCCTGACTTCTTCTCTCCCAAAGCCTGAGACAATTGTCAGGAAAATCCAATACCTGGTCTGTCGATGGATAATTATAAGTAAGATAATGTTCTTCTTTTAATTTTTCTTCTTGAATTTCTTTCTCTTTATCCTGAAGATATTGCGTATATTTTTCCACTCTCCGTTCTTCATACTCTTTCTTCTGCTTTTCCGTATATTTGGAGTTCAAAATCGGAAAGAGTACCGAAGATACCATCGAAGTCATATTTCCCATAAGCATCCCACGGGCAGAGGATACCATAGAACCTCCCATTCGCAGCATCAGTGGTATCTGATCATGGTTCAACGACATAGGCGGCGACTCAAATCTGATTTCCTCCGGCTTCATAGGAAGCCGTCTTCTCGGCGACCTGTGAATCAGCTTCTGTGATACATGCTCACCAGAGCTGTCTCTGCCGCTCATCAAGTCATAGGGGAAAATCACCTGTTTCAAGCTCTCCTTATGAGTATGAATCCTGTTATTGCCATCGGTAATCGAAAAAAACTGATATCCTATAATGATATGCAGACCAAGAAAAGAAATCTTATCTCCTGGATATAAACGTTTTTGTTCTCTTCTTTTTCCATTGATATAAAGAAATAAACGGTCTTTACAATCAACCACTTCCCATGCTTTCCCCCTGCGTTCCAAGGCAAAGGATAGATCTGAAATCAAAGGATTATAGTAAATCAGGTCATTAGCCGGGTCTTTCCCAATACAGAGCCTATCTTTCTTTCCCGTAAAATAATTGTGATAAATCCGACTTTCTTTATTGAAATATTCACAATACAGGAAAAAAAAGCTATCCCCTTGTTTTAGGATTGTCATTGCCCTGTCTTGTAAGGCGATTTTTTTATATTCGTTATTTTTCACATAAAAGGATGCATCATTTTTTGCGAAAGCTCTCCATTTTTCTTCCGATCCTTCGATATAAAGCAGGTCTTCTTTTCCCTCAAAATGATAGCGGCCTTCCGGATAAATCGGAAGGGTCAGACTCTCCACTTTTTCTCCAAGTAAATAAAGATGAATTCCCGTAGGAATGTCTGCCCGGTTATGGCCGGTAGACATCTTCCCAAGGGTACCCTGATAGGTGTCTTCCATAGTCTTCCCTTCCTTTCTTTACTCTAATCGATAGAGGTCCTGTATCTCCTCCAAAATACTTTTGACTACTTTAGCATCTTTACCGGTATGCATAACGCAATCCGTTAACTGGCCCGCCTCGTTATAAAGCATTTTGGTAATTGTCAAATTTCCGCCCTGAACCACGATTTGATGACTGTCTTCGGCCAGATATGTATAATTCAAATAGTAAACACCGGTAGGTTTTTTAGACGAAATGCAATAGATTCTGTCTTCTGTCAAAACCACACCTTCCTGTGCTCCCAAATTGCGCTTCACACTGGATGTTATTGATAATATGGACGGCTTAACATGGAGGTATACTCTACGCCCCTCTCCTATACTACAAAACGACCGTAACTCTTTATCCTTAATTTCAAATGCATGACCACGATTGCCGAAAGATAACTGACCGTCATATTTTTTCAGGATTTTTAAAATCTGTTCTTTTGCATAGGTACTGCCGATTTTATTTGTCGTAATCAACTCCTCTGCATCACAGCCATTCCGGCATGCCTTCAGGGCATAGCGAAATGCCATTTCGGAGTCTCCTTTTTCTTCATAAATTAATGCATAGTTTCGATACATTAATCGGTTTACTGTGCTGACAGAGCATTCCCCTTTTCTCCAATGCTGATGAGCCTTGGACTGCATTTCCAATGCCTGCTCATATTGTCCCGCATGCAGATAACAGGTTCCTAAGAAATGATAGATTGCTCCATCTCTTGAATCCAAATCCAGTGCTCTTTCCAGCTGGATTCTGGCTCTTTCATACTCAGAAACATCAATGTAGGAAAGCCCAATGCGAAGGTGTAATTGTGCACTGTTCTCATCCTTTTGGAGAAGGTTTTCATAAAGGCGCAAGCGTTCTTTGAAAGTACTTCTTTCACTTTCCTGAAACATTCTTTTCATCTCTGTTGTCTTTGCCGTATTCTGCTCCAAAAAAATTTTTCCGCAGGAAGGACAGTAATACCCCTGGCTAAAGAACAGATAAGAAGTTCCGCCACATTGCGGACAAATACTTTGCAAAGGTTCTGGTTCAGATTCCAATTCTGGTTCCGGCTCCGGTTCTGGTTCAGGTTTCGGCGTTGGACCTAATTTCTGCTCTGGTCCAGGTTTCGGTTCTGAGCCTGGATTTTTCTCAGGGTCACCTTTCTTCTTTTCTTCTTCCAATTTACGAAGCATCTCTTGAAGTTCTTCCAGATCTTCTGAGCCAATATGCATAGTCTTTTCAGCCGGTTCTCCATAAAACTTTTCTGAAAGAGCCTGTAAATCAGCTTTCATTTCTGCTGCACTTTGGTAACGGTCTTTTTGATCGTAAGCACAAGCTTTTCTTATAACATCATTGAGGCGTCCTATCCCTTGAATCTCCGGAAGTTCCTGACCACTAAGTCTTTTCACAATTGCCCTTTCCCGATCCATCGGGTAATATGGCTCAGGGTATGGCGGTAAAAAAGGCATACGTCCATTGTTCAATACTTCATAAAGCGTCAGACCCAATGCATAGATATCTACAAGATGTCCATAAGGTTCCATACGGACAATCTCCGGTGCCATATAGGTCTTGGTTCCTTTTTGTGAAAGCGTCACACTTGTGCTTTCTATTTCTCTGGATATTCCAAAATCTCCAATCTTATATTCTCCAAAATCTGAAACAAAAATATTGTCAGGCTTAATATCTCTGTGGATCAACTTTGCCTGATGGCAAAATTCCAATCCTGTCAGAACATCTATCCCCATCTTTATTACATCCTGTGTGGACATTCCCTTTTCCTGAATAAATGTATTCAGATTCGTCAGCAATTCCATTCGAATATAGATGCTCCACCCAATCGTTTCTGGTTCTTCCACCACATCATAATCTTCAATCGCCACAACATGGCTGGCTGACTTCATTCTCTCCATCAGCTCAATCTCATTGGTTAATTGTTCCACACTTGCTTTATAGTACTCACGAATACTTTTTTCATCCATTCTGGAAGCCCGCATATCGCTTAATTCTGCTGGGTCATTAGGAATCCGGATCACTTTTATAGCACTATATTTCTCTTTTTGACCCAAAAGTTCTTTTCGCGCTTTATATACTTTCCCAAATCCACCGGAGCCAATCTCCGACTCTATCTTCCATCCCGACCAAATTTCTTGTATCTCATTCCTATTTTCTACCATTTTTCTGTTCAATCCCCCTTTTTCGTAGTTTAAACGTAACTATTCAGGTATTTATCTTTAATCACGCCTTTAAACTGCTTTTATATCAGGTTTAGCAGAACTTCCAGCCTTCTGTTTTTCGAGAACGCCGGGGTTCCATCTTTTTTCATAATTTGCCAGACCATGGAATAGACACCTTCAATCGGTGGGGTTGCAAATTCCACTTTGACGGAAATCTTTTCACCGGGCATGACACGTTTTTTGAATGGTACACATAATTCCCTTTTTGCGTATGAAAAGTTATCTCCGTTGATGCACTCCAAATAATATTCATCCCATATCGTTGTTCCTGTATTTTGAATAATCCAGGTATGAGAATACAGATTTCCCGAAATAACTGTGACCGGAAGCCGGGGTATTTCTTCTATGACATTATAATTTCCACCTTTTTTCACCTTGGATACTTTCTCGTCCTCAAAATCCATTACCGTGAAATGTAATCCGATTCCCAATCTATCCGGAAAAGCATCATTTCCATTACTATCTTTCATCTTCCAGGTTATAACATAAGTTCCGGGTTTGTCCGGCGCATCAAATGATACACTTGGATATACTTTATCCCCCGGATAAACAAATTGGGGAAAACGGAGAATTCTATTTTTTTCATCTAATTCCATCATAGGATGATTACATTCATAATACCGATTCTCCCATAGCGTATCCCCTACATTTTTCATGATCCACGTATGATTTATTTTTTCTCCCGGCGATACAATGCACATATCCGGTGGATATTCATGTTGAAATAATACACCGTCTTTTTGGGTTGAGCTATTTCCATCCTCTTCTTCCTTAAGACGCATATGCTGTTCCTGATTATATATGTACTTTACATAAATCTGATTAATTTCTTCAGGGAAAATAGCCAGAAGAGCATAAAACGTCAGAACATTCTCCCATTTTGTTTTTAATTGGTTCGTCTCGGTATCAAACAAATATTCCCTAAGATTTCTGGAAATCTCGATTCCTTCTTCATCTATGATTTGTAAAAAGGCCTCATTCATGCCCTTTTCAGAGAGTTGCCCATATAAGAGTTGCCCATCTAAAAGAGCCTTTGCTTTTCCTTCTATCCGCGAAATAGTCCATGGGTGTTCGAACAAATATGTGCGTAATGTTGCAAGATATCGTGCTTCCCTTTTGCAATCCGAAAGGAATCTGCTTCTTCGCGCTTTATCATTCCAGATTTTGCAATTGAGCCATCGTATTTCTATGGGAAGAAGCTCTTCAAAAAACTCTTTTTTCGAACGATATTTTGGAGGAACTTTCCAAACGGACGGAAGTTTTTCACATTTGCCCGGATAAAAAATCTCGTAAACCTCTTTTAAATTCATTCCGACTGTCCTCCTCTTATTTTTAGTAAATGCGATGGTGTTGAGCAATTAGTTGTATTTTACCATTATAAGGTTGTATTTGCATTTGTTTTCAAGTTGTAAAATATTTTATTCCTTCTGTTGGAAAACATATGTAAGGACAAAGAATGTGCCTAATATGTTAACTTCCAGTATTTTTACGACTCGTTTTAAAGGAGCACCAATTTATTAATCAAATGGTAACTCATTCCTTCCCATTTTTATTTTCCTCTTAAATTTTCACTAATGTAATTCGCTTTATATTTCACCTGCTCTGCGCTAATTCCAAATGCACTCAGCACAACTTTTTGTGTTTTTGACACTGCATGATCCAAGCGGTATATCTTATCCAGTTGTCTTGTCATTTCGATTTTCTCAAGTTCCCGAATTGCTGCCAGAACAGTAAGATCATTCGGTTTCTTAACCATTTCAGACGCTTTATCCTTTAATGCTGTATACAACTTACATCGGATAATCAAGGCAATAAATCCAATAAATATTTTATTTGATAATTGCAAAGTAACCACACAGATTCAGTTCATCTCGAATCACTTGTAACTTTGGCTCCCCGTAAACAAAGTGGCCTGTATCCTTATTGTAATGCAGATGGAAATATTTATGGAATGATGGTCCGAATTCGTGCTCTGTATCTTGGAATCTTTTCATTGATATGCCATCGGAGACAGTGAAGCGACCGTAACAGATCCTTCTGGCGATCGTTTAAAGAAAAACTCTCATATCATAAGTCCCTTTTCGGAATTGTGTTCCCACCCCACCTCTTTGTATAAATATAAATTGCATGAATAGCGTAAACAGACTACCCAATATTTTTAGGAAGTGTCCAGCTCTGGATGCTTCCTATTTTTGTGGCACAGAAAGTCTGGTTTTCTCTTGTGCCCTTAAATATTTTTACGTGTCTGCATCAAGAGGTTGCAGTTTTAAGGTAATGAGTACAAGCATTAATCAACGTCTATTAAGCTGTTTTTCAAACACTAAGATATAGAAAGTATAATTTATTTTTGAAAGAAATTTTTATGGAAAATAAATCACGGACATTAGTTTGTATATAGTATTTTTTATCAACATGTGTTAGGCTACTGTTATACAAATCGGAAGTTGACGGATTGTTTATTGAGATATAATTTCAATTCTATTGCTTATGGGGAAAGAATATGAACAAACAAAAATTAGTTGTTAGACTATTTATATTTCTGTTCTCTGTTTCTATTTCTGTAACTGTTTTACCTTGTGGAATAATCAATACACATGGCTTGTTTGGCGAAATCACTTCGTCTGTTGTTACAGATGATAAAGATAGTTCTACAAATCAAGAAAATAACTTATTTGAAACGAAGAAACAGATTAAAGAAATTAATATTTATAATATATGGTTTAAAATTTGGACATTCATCATCTTGGTGAAATATGCGCAGTATTTATTTAGACTTCCTAGGGAAGATTCTATCGTTTCGTTAAAGATTCGAATGAATAATTGATTTTTTCTGCAAAGTACAAAGCAGAAAGGAGAATAAAATTTGTTTGAACAAGATTATGTCATGAGAATTATTAAGGAGATGGTGAGAGCGATATTGAAATTACTTTTTAATATTGATACCGATTCACCATCCACAGAATTATTAGAAGACGAAAAAGAGCAACAGAAACTAGATGCGTTACTGGACATGGTAGATGCGGGCAGCATTAACGAGGCTGAAAACATAATTTATGAAATTACTGAAAATGGAGCTAAAGTAAACCTTGAAATTGCACTATTGTTTTATTCCTATTTAAATGATAAATCAGATGATTTTCTGGAAGAACATAATTTTAGCAGAGATGAAATCAAGTCAGGACTGAAGGATATTTCTTCGAGGTATGGAGTCGGAAGTTTTACTGAAATGTTTTTGCAATAGCCTATAGAATTGTAATTCAACAGAGGTGAAATTCCATACACCGAACTGCTCCGGCGTCCGGCAGATGAAGGTGGAAAATCGAAAGGCATTCAACGGATCCAGACAGGAACTCCTGGCTCAGGGATATACGCCCTGTAAACAGTGTAATCCTTAACCCGGATTTTCTATCTTACTAAATAACGTACCTTTACAGTAGTCATAACTGTTCAGGTACGTTATTTCATTTCAAATGATACGGATACACTACACTGTTTCCGGAAAGAGAATCTCAAAGGTTGTGCCTCCATTAGAATTATCCAGCACACGGATTGCTCCATCATGGACTCTCACGATCTCACGGACCAGCGCCAGTCCAAGACCCACGCCACCCAGAGCCCGGCTGCGGGATTTCTCCACCCGGAAAAATGGTTCAAAGACTCGTTCTTTCATATCTGCAGGAATTCCGTTTCCGTTATCCATAACCTGTATACAGATCTGTTCTTTATCACTGCGAACCGTAACCTGTACCTTGCCGCCGGGATTGTTATACTTGATGGCATTTTCCACCAGGTTATATACGACCCGATAGATCAGGATATCACTTCCCATCATCGTTACTGCATCGCAAACACTTTCGAGAATAACATTTTTTTTCTCGGCAAGAGGATCAAGATCTGCCAGCACTTCTTCAACCAGTGCATCCACTTCAATTTTTTCATCTCTGGCCACGGTCTGCAATTCACTCATATCCAACAGTGTCTTCACCATCTTGCTGAGACGTTCGTTCTGATCCGTTACCATCTGTATTGTTTTCTCGGTACAGGCATCTGTCGCAGGATGCCCGGTTGTATGATACAGATCCAGCTGTGCCTGCATCACTGCAAGAGGTGTGCGCAGCTCATGGGCTGCATTGGCTGTGAATTGACGCTGCATCTCAAAGGATTCTGAAAGACGATCCAGCATTTTATTATAAGAAATGCTAAGCTGATTCAGTTCTTTCACTTTGTTTTCTTCGATTCTGGAATCTGACAGGTTTCTGGCTTCCACTTCTTCTATTTTTTCAGAAAACTCTTTCAGTGGTTTTAAAGACCTGCCACTGAAATAATAAGTAGCAACTCCTCCAAGAATCGCCAGAAGGATGGAAAAAAACAGGCTTTTCTTTTTATAATCCGCTTTATTATTGTATACCTGTACAGAAAAATCATTGGCGAAGTCATCCCATTTGTCGTCGGGTATACTGATATAGATTTCGTTTTGATGGCTGTCGTCACCATCTGTATTCTGGGTATCTACAACTTCCTGGAGAGAATCCATGTAATATACTCCACTTCCGTAGACAAACATGGTAAGGCATCCGCAGATGATTGCAATAAAAAGAGTTGTGATTAGGGTAAGTCTCCACTGTAATGACAATTTTTTCATTTTTCCTTCCTCTCCAGCCGATATCCCTCACCGATCTTGTTCACAATGGGATCATAACTAAGTACTGCCTTCAGTTTTCTTCTCAGAGAAGACACATGTACCCGAATGGAACCGCTGAAACTGTCTACAGATGCGTCCCATACATGTTCAATAAGTTCTTCCTGACTTACGGGACGCCCCTGATTCAGCAGCATATATTCCAGAATCCCATTTTCTTTACGCGTCAGAGACACAGGTTCACCATTGGCACAGGCTTCCCTCTTCTTCGTGTCGAATCTGATATCTCCATAACTGAGGCATACATCCTTTTGTATAAACTTTCGTCTCGTCAGGCTTCGAATCCTGGCTTCCAGCTCCTGGAGATGAAAAGGCTTCTCCATATAATCGTTTGCACCTGCATCCAGGCCCTCTACCTTATCGGCAATCTGGCTTCTGGCAGAAAGAATCAGCACCTTTGTCTCCTCGTTTTTCATACGAAGTTCCCTCAGAATATCCATTCCATCCATCCCCGGCAAGTTCAGATCCAGTACGATCAGATCGTATTCTTCCGTCAGAACATAATCCAGGGCTTCTTCACCATCATAACAGGTATCAACCTCATACCCGGCACTATATAGGCTCTTTGCTACAGTGTCGCATAATTCTTTTTCATCTTCCACAATTAATAATCTCAAAATATTTTTTCTCCATTTTCGTTTCTTAACAGAAATTTTACACCCTCTATTGTATAATAGCCAAGTCAACAGGTCAACAAAGTCTTATACAGTAGAAGGGAGTATCCGTATCTTGAATGACAGACGTATCACACAGATTGTACTACTTGCCCTTGGAGTGTTCATGATCGTATTCGGAGCATACAGAGGCGAGGCAGCTGTTGTACTTAGCAAGGCAATAAAATTATGTATGGAGTGTGTAGGAATTGGATAAGAAAACAAGTATCATCTCAAAACAAATAGCACGATTTCGTGGCTGGGTTCAGGCAGCAGCCACATTGCTTACAAATATACATCTGCCGAATTTCTTCAAAGGAAAAATATACCAGGGTAATGGGAAAACGGTATGTGTTCCCGGTTTGAACTGTTACTCATGCCCTGCCGCTTCAGGAGCCTGTCCCATCGGTGCTTTTCAGGCAGTGGTTGGGTCTTCAAAATTCAAATTTTCCTATTACATCACGGGATTTATCATCTTACTTGGTGTAATCTTAGGTCGATTTATATGCGGTTTCCTCTGTCCCTTCGGATGGTTCCAGGATCTGCTGCACAAGATACCAGGCAAAAAGTTCTCTACACAAAAGCTGAAACCACTGCGTTATCTGAAATACCTGATTCTTCTGGTATTCGTAATCCTTTTGCCAATGTTGGTCACCAATTCGATTGGAATGGGCGATCCCTTCTTCTGCAAATACATATGCCCTCAGGGTGTATTGGAAGGTGCCATCCCACTTTCTCTTAGCAATGCAGCTATCCGGTCGGCACTTGGCAAACTATTTACTTTTAAAAGCATCATCCTTATTACGGTTGTGGTGCTAAGCATTCTGTTTTACAGACCTTTCTGCAAATGGATCTGCCCGCTGGGAGCAATATATTCTTTATTTAACAAAATATCATTTTTAGGGATTAAAATCGAAAATGATAAATGTATCGGTTGCCAACAGTGTACAAAAGCGTGTAAAATGGACGTAAATGTGCTCAAGACACCCAACCATCCGGAATGTATCCGTTGCGGAGCCTGCATGAAGGTATGTCCAAAGGATGCAATCCACTATCAATTTATGGGGAAAGACATGTGCATACACAAACATAAAGAAACAAAGTAAAGTTTGTATTAACTGGTTAACTTTATTAAAATAGAATAGTTACAAAATAACATATATAAAAGGAGATTTTATCATGAAAACAAGAAAAAATATCATCACTGTACTTACTCTTTGCGCAGCTTTATCACTTACCGCATGTACAGGCAAGGAAACAAAAGACACTACTGACACACAGACTACAGACTCTACAGATACAGCACCGACTCCGGAATCCAGTTCTGAGATCGACGATTTATTCCAGCAGGAAAACCAGCTGTTTGCAGATCATCCGGATGAATGGAACAAAGCATTTGCTATGGCAAACAAAAGCTCTGCAGACCCAAGCGGAAACTATGCGGATTACCTTGCTGATCTTGTAGACTCCAACAAAGATGAATTTACAGAGGAAGAACTTGAAGTTCTCCATAAAGATATCGAAACTATTCGTAAAATCGAAGAAAAAATTGCAGCGCTGGAAAGCGCAGGAACCCAGGGAACAGCAGCTGCAGCTGACTCTTCTGATGCAGATACCCCATTCAAGAACTTTAGCGCCACCGACTATGACGGAAATAAAGTAGACGACTCTCTGTTTTCCAACAATGCGGTAACTGTTCTGAATTTCTGGTTTACCGGTTGTAAACCGTGTGTTGGTGAATTATCTAAACTGAATGAAATGAACGAAGCCATCAAATCCATGGGTGGTGAAGTTGTTGGTATCAATACAGAAACCTTTGATGGAAATGAATCTGCAATTGAGGAAGCAAAAAAGGTCCTGAAAAGCCAGGGAGCAAAATATCGTAACCTTTCCCTCACCTCCGATTCTGATGCAGGAAAATATGCTTCCAATATCATGGCATTTCCTACCACTGTTCTGGTAGACCGGAACGGAAATATCATTGGAGAGCAGTTCATGGGTGGTGTTGATGATCAGGAAAATTATGATGCACTGATGAAACAGATCCAGGCAGTGATTGACGCAGATTCTGCAAAATAATCTTAGCTCACTATCGCGGCAGTCGCCAAGGTCTCGTGCAAGCACGGACTTTGGCTCGTTGCTCGC
>OIZO01000300.1_pt1 | contig 35764 bp, 35 predicted proteins | sample 1588551 | NCBI WGS metagenome assembly OIZO01 (sample SAMN03283271) | human gut metagenome | biome: human-associated habitat; material: feces | host: Homo sapiens | place: Peru | collected 2012 | reverse complement strand
TCATCTTCTCGAATCTGACCGCCTATAACACACACCGACAAAACTGCTCTCCTACTGTACGCTCTTTCTGTCGTTTCTTCTTTCCTTCCCTTAAACTGTCAAATAACGGCAATCAATGTAAGTGAAAAAGAATATATCACCAGAGTTTTATTATGTCAAGCATTTTTTTCTTAATTATTAATATTTTTTTCATTTTTAGGCATATTTTGAGTTTTTTGGGGAAGAGCACACAAAAAAGAAATTTTCCAACTTCAAAGGCTTTCCTTTTTCTTTATATCATTAGGACAACCAGTTTATATCTGTTGGACAGTATTCCTGTATAACAACTACAGTAAAATGTACAACATATTTTCAGATTTTTGTCTCGTCTATACACACATCCCTTGCTGCAAAGAATCATATATAATTGCAATTTTCAGAGTAACAGAATATAAACAACTCAAAAAAAACTAATAAATAAAGTAAAAAAAACAATTGAGGTTTTCTCTGTAAAAAATTATAATAAGCTAGTTTCGAATACATATTAATATTTGAAGCTTATCAAGAGAAATAATCCAGCAGACAACGAGGATGGAAAAAAATGAGATGCCCCTACTGCGGAAGTTTTGACGACAAAGTTACCGAATCCCGGCAAATGGCAAACGGCGAAAGCATACGAAGAAGACGACAGTGCATTTCGTGCGGACACAGATTCACAAGCTACGAAAAAATAGAAGAAAAGCCTTTCATGGTTGTAAAGCGCGACGGAAGAAGACAGCCATTCGACATAAAAAAAGTCGCAAAGGGAATTGAACGTGCACTGGAAAAACGTCCGGTTTCAACAGACTTTATAGACTTGATTGTAAACGAAATTGAAGACGAGGCATACACAGCCGGAAAACTCAAACGCGAAATTTCAACAGAGGAAATCGGAGAGCTTGTTCTAAAAAAACTTAATTCCGTAGACAAAGTCGCATACATTCGTTTCGCAAGCGTGTACCGCCATTTTACAAATCTTGAGGAATTCATAACCGAAGTAAAAAAAATCTCCGAAAGGTAATTTCTCAATTTAAAAAGCCAACATTGAAGAAATCAGCACTATATGGTAGACTGCTAGATTATCCGAGGGGAAAATGAATAAAATCGAAGGCAGACTATATATAATAGGCGCAGGCTTTGCCGGACAAATGATTGCAAACGACATTGCGAAAAAAAAAGTCTTTGGAACAGTTTCTGCGTTTCTCGATGATGATAAAAATTTAATCGGAACAAAAATTGACGGCATACCTGTTCTAGGTCCGATTGACAGTATTGCGGACGTTTTGCGTGTAAACGGAGCAGACCAAGCCGTAATTGCAATTCCAAGCGCACCAGTTGAAAGAATCAGAAAAATTTATTCCTCCTTAAAAAAATGCGGATTTCTTCAGATAAAAATTCTGCCTTCAATAAGCCAAGTCATTGACGAAAAAGCCCACATAATTCAGGCCCGCGATATAAATCCGCTGGACATTCTAGGAAGAACACCAGTAACAATTCCGCTTGCAAAAAGCCTTTCGTATTTAAGAGGAAAACGTGTTCTAATAACAGGCGCAGGCGGCTCAATCGGCAGCGAGCTTGCACGTCAGCTTCTTTCAGGCGGAGCAGAACGGCTTTATCTTTTTGGACACGGCGAGAATTCAATTGTAAATATTTACAGGGAACTTCATGTTCTTCAGGATGAAGGCGTAGGACAAAAGGCTTCAATTGTTCCAATAATCGGCGACATGAAAGACAGGGAATACGTAAAGTACATAATTTCTCACACTCATGCTGATGTTATCTTTCACTGTGCCGCATACAAACATGTTCCAATGATGGAAGAGAATTCTATAGCCGCAATTGAAAACAATGTATTCGGAACAAAGAATCTTCTGGATGCCGCGCTTGAATCTGGAACTGAAAAATTCGTGCTTATTTCAACAGACAAAGCCGTTGAGCCTGTAAGCGTTTACGGCGCAAGCAAAATGCTATGTGAAAAACTTGTAATTCAAGCCGCGCAAAACGCAAAGGAAAACCAAGCGTTTATGTTTGTCCGCTTCGGAAATGTTCTTGGAAGCCGAGGCTCAATTCTTCCTATTTTTATGGAGCAGATTCAAAACGGAGGTCCTGTAACTGTAACCGATCCACAAATGGAACGCTACTTTATGACAATTCCAGAGGCCTGCTCTCTTGTGCTTCAGACTGGAGGCGTTGGAACAAACGGAGCATCGTATCTTTTGGACATGGGCGAGCCTATAAAAATTCTGGAGCTTGCAAAGCAGGTAATAAAGTTTTCTGGATTTACGCCGGACAAAGAAATAAAAATTCAGTTTATCGGAGCAAGAAAAGGCGAACGCTTGGAAGAACCTTTGTGGCTAAAAGAAGAAAATCCTGAGTCTACAGAATACAAAAAAATTCTAAAGCTCACAAATATTTCTCCTAAAAATTTTTCACTTGATAAGTTGATTGATTCTTTAAATCCAATCTGCGTGCTTTCTAAAGGTAAAGAAGAACTTTACAGGAACAGTGGTGAACTGAAAAAAATTCTAAGAAAAGCAGTTCCAACCCTTGACGAATTTTACAAGCGTGAAGAAAACTTATCGGCAAAAAATGAAAAGTCTTATGCAAAGGCGGTTTTATAATGAGTTTAAGCGAGCAAAAAACAGAACTAAAAAAAATGAACGTGCCTTTTTTTAAAGCATCAATTTCAGAAGAAGAAGAGCAAGCCTGCACAAATGTTTTAAGAAGCGGCTGGCTTACAACAGGAAAAGAAACTCATGAATTTGAAAAGGAATTCGCGCAAAAAATAAATTCTCCATTTGCGCTTGCAGTTAACAGCAACACAAGCGGAATGATTCTTGCAATGGAAGCTCTTGGCGTAAAACCTGGCAAAGCAGTTATAACAACGCCCTACACTTTTGTGTCCACAGCAGCCAGTGCGCGGCACCTTGGAGCTGACGTTTATTTTGCCGACATTGAAAAAGAAAACTATTCAATAGATCCAGAAAAAATTGAAGAGATTTTAAAAAGTCCGCATGGAAAAAATGTCGCCGCAATAGTTCCCGTTCACATTGCAGGAAATGTGTGCAACATGAAACACATAATGGAGCTTGCTGAAAAATACAATGTAAAAGTAATAGAAGACTGCGCACATTCATTTCCAAGCAAAACGAGTCTTGGATTTGCCGGAACAATCGGAGACGCAGGAGTATTTTCATTTTATGCAACAAAAACAATCACTTGCGGCGAAGGCGGAATGGTTTGTGTAAAAGACAAAAAAACTGCTGAAAGAATTCTTCAAATGAGGCTTCACGGAATGAACCGGGATGCCTGGGACAGATACACTTCGAATAAAGCAAGCTGGGAATACGACATTGTGGCTTCGGGATTCAAAAGCAACTTGCCGGACATCCTTTCTGCAATAGCAAGAGTTCAGCTAAAAAAAGCCGACATTTTCGATGCAAAGCGAAAAGTTCACGTAAAAAAATACAATGACGCTTTTTCAAAAATGGATTTTGTAAAAATTCCTCCGACTTCGGAAGGAGACGCCTGCCATCTTTACATTCTGAGACTTGACCTTTTAAAGTTAAAATGCACAAGGAATGAATTTGCTTCTATGCTTCAAGAAATGGGAATTGGAATAAGCGTGCATTTTATTCCGCTTTTTCACTTTTCATACTGGAAGAAACTCTACCCTGATTTCACAAAGGAAAAATTTCCTGAGGCTGAAAAAAAATTCCAGGAATCAATTTCAATCCCGCTCTGGCCGGACATGACAGAAGAAATGACAAAATATGTTATTCAGGCAGTGAAAGAAATTGGAGAAAAATATCATGCCTAAAGCTTTATATGCAAAGAAAAATTCAAAAGTTTCTTTTCAGAAAGAATTTTACAGCGACCTTACAATGGACGATATGTATTTTGCAATGATTGTAAGAAGTCCAGTAAGCGAAGGAATTGTAAAATCAGTTTCGCATCCAAACTTGCCGGACGGCTACAGTCTTGTAACTGCGCGTGATGTTCCGGGTTCAAATTTAGTCGATACTTCAAAAGGAAAAATTCCTATTTTCTGTGAAGGAAATATTTCGTATGAAGGAGAGCCGCTTGCACTTTTGGTCGGTCCCGACGAAGCTGTTTTGCAGTCGCTTTTTGATGAGCTTGTTTTGACAATTGACACAAACACAATCGAGGATTACCTTCCTGATGAATTTGACATAAACGCAAAGGCTATTGAAAATTCAGGAAAGAAACAAACAAAGAAAGAATTAAAAATCCAAAATGAAGAGCTTAAAAACATCAAGGAAATCAAAGAAGAATTTTTTTCAGACAAACTTGCGCAGAGAATTATAAAGTTCGGTCCTTGTTTTGAAAAATCAGATGATGAATCCTGCATAGAAAAAATTTTTGAAGAAGCAAAATATGTTGCGGAAAACGAATGGCGCTATGCCTTGAAAACTCCAGATTACGGAGAACCAAACGGCGCAATGTGCTCATGGAAAGAAAATTATGTAACAATCTCAACCCCAACTCAATGGCTGAACAATTTAAGGCACACAGCTTCAGAAGCGCTTGCAATTCCTCCTGAATCAATAACAATAAGAAAAACAACTTCAACAAACAGAGGAACAAACAGCATTTGGTACAATTCAATAATTGCCTGCCAGACTGCGGTTGCCGCAAAAAAAACAGGTCACCCTGTAAAGCTTGTCTACACAAGAAACGAGCAGGAAAAATTTCTGAACAAGATGCAGCCCATTTCAATCAGGAACAAAACTGCGGTAAACGAAAAAGGCGTTATTGAAGCCATGAAAATTCAAATTGAAGTAGACGCAGGCTTTGCAAATCCGTTTGCACAGGAAATAATCGACAGACTTTCAATTGCTTCATGCGGCTGCTACAATCCAAAAAATACTTTTATAACGGCAACTGCAAAAAGTTCCTTAAATCCTGCATCTTCGGTTGACATCCAGCTGATTGATTCCGCGGCATTTTTCGCTGTTGAAAATCAGATTAATGAACTTTGCAATAAATGCAATCTTACGCCTTTAGAGTTCCGGCAGAAAAATCATTTGAACATAGATTTTACAAAAAGAAAAATTCCAAAAGCACAGTTTCTTTTTGAAATTGAAAAATTCAACGAGACGATCGAAGCTCTTTCCAAGCAAAGCGATTTCAACAGAAAATATGCTTCTTACAGACTTGACGCCATGAACTGGAAACTAGGAAGCGGTCCAAAAGAATATGTTTCAGTTTTTTCATCTCCAATGCGCGGAATCGGATTTTCGTGCGCGTTTGAAGGAGCCGGATATTACGGCTCGGAAATTTACAACGGAAGCCACACTCTTGAAGTAACGCTGGAAACAGATTCAGTTTTAACAATCCACTGCCCTCCAGTTTCAAATTCCGTGCATGAAATATGGAGAGGAATCGCCGCTGAAATTTTAAACATTCCGCTTCTTTGCGTAAAAATAAATTCAGTATTCAGTAACGGAGAAGAGCCGCCGCTTCCAGAAAATGTATACAGCAATATAAGCATAATGACTTCGCTTTTGAAAAAATGCTGCCTTGCAATAAAAAGAAGAAAGCCGGACGAACCGCTTCCGTTCAAGGTAAAAAAGAAAACTGCAGCTGTAAAAAAAACAGAATGGAATAATGAAACTTTTTCGGGAAAACCGTTTCATTCAACATCTTTTGCCGCAGCCGCAATTGAACTGGAAATAAATCCATGCACATACCGTGAAAAACTCAGAGGCATAAATCTTGTTTTGAACGGCGGAAAAATTCTTAACATTCAAGCCGCAACTTCCACAGTAAAACTTGGAATACAAAAGGTTCTTTCATCGCTTCTTGAAGATGACAAGGTTGAATGCAAGAACATAAAAATTTCCTTTATGCAATCAGAAAAAGACCCATCGCAAATAGGAGAACTTGTGCATCAGGTTATTCCAGCCGCATACACGCAAGCGTTAACTCAAGCCTTGAACTGCACAATAAATTCACTTCCGCTGAAAACTGATTCGCTCTACAAAAAAATCAAAGAGCAAAAGGCAAAAATAAAATCTCAGAAAGAGCAAGAAGCCGAGCAAAAAAACAAAGAACAGACAGAAAAGGAGGAAACTCAAAATGAAAATTCCGCTGTATCTGAACAATAAAAAAATAGTTCTTTCCGCAGAGCCAACAGAATCCCTGCTGTCTGTCTTACGCAAGGAAAAACTTTACAGCGTAAAATGCGGTTGCCAAAAAGGAATGTGCGGAAACTGCATGATTTTGCTTAATGACAAATCCGCCGCAAGCTGCCTTATTCCAGTTGGAATTACCCGCGACTGCCACATTATAACTCTTGAATATTTTCAAAGCAATCCGTGCTATCAAGATATAATCGCAGGTTTTTCCAAGGCAGGAATAAATTTATGCGGATACTGCAATGCCGGAAAAATTTTTACAGCCTACACTATTTTAAAAAATTACTACCGCCCGACTTTGGATCAAATATATTCAGCAATAAAAAATTTGGACTCGTGCTGCACAGATTTTTCCACACTGACAAATGGAATTCTTTATGCAGTCGCCGAAAAACATGCAAGAGAGGGAAAAAGTTCAAATGCCAAAAAGTAAAACAGTATTTATTTCAAAAACCTTATCCGATGTTTTTTACCACATAAAAAGCGTAAATGAAATTCAGCTTCTTGCAGGCTGCACACAGCTAAAAAAAATTCAAGACAAATCAGTTTCGCTTAGAATGATTCCAGAGCTTAACATCATAGACAGAAAAGAGAGACATATAGAATTCGGCAGCGCAGTTTCAATTGCAAATATGATTCTAACAGGCGGACAAAAACTTCCGGTAGTCCTTGCAAAAGCTCTCAAATCAATTGGCACAGAACAAATTAAAAACATTGCGACTTTAGGCGGAAATATTTGCGCCAAAGATTTTAAATATACACTTTGGGCTCCCCTACTCGCACTGAATGCACGGCTGGAAATTAAAAATCAAAATGAAACTCTTTTTATTCCATTTAACAAATTCACAGGTATTCCTGAAAAGCACATTTTGACAAAAGTAAGAATCCCGCTTGATGAATGGGAAGTTGAAATTTTCAAAAGAGTCGGACCTTCAAACACAATAAACGAACTTTCCGCAAGCTTTGCATTTCTTGCAGATACACAGCGTGGAATGATTGCAAAAATAAGAATCGCATTTGCAGGAAAAGTATTTTTCTATTCGCCGGAATTTGAAAACAGAATTATTGGAACAAGGCTTCCTCTTTCTGCAAAAACAATCGATGATTTGATTGACAACGCAAAAAAAATTTTTGTTGAGCAGAATACAATAACAGATTCAGAACTGATTTTAAAAGCCCAATTTCTAAATCTGCTTCGAAATGCTTTTGAACAGCTTATGTAAAAATAAAATTCCTCATTTAAAATTTGCCCGTTATTTTATAAGCATTGCGTCTCCGTAGCTAAAAAAGCGGTATCTATTTTCAACTGCAATTTTGTATGCATTCAAAATATTTTCACGTCCAGCAAATGCGCTCACAAGCATAATGAGCGTGCTTTCCGGTGTATGAAAATTTGTAAACATTTGATCCACAACTTTAAATTTATATCCCGGATACATAAAAATATTTGTGCTTCTTGTTCCGCCATGTACAATTCCATTTTCATCCGAAGCACTTTCCAAAGTTCTTACACTTGTAGTTCCAACAGCAAGAACCGGTCTGCCTTCTTTCTTTGCTGAATTGATTTTTTCTGCAACATCATAAGGAACTGTATAAAATTCCTCATGCATTTTATGCTCTTCAATATTATCCGCGCGCACAGGAAGAAAAGTTCCAAGTCCCACATGAAGCGTTATCCATTCAAGGTCAACATTCTTTTCCTTTAGCTTTTCCAAAACAAATTCTGTAAAATGAAGCCCCGCCGTAGGACAAGCCGCGCTTCCAGTTTCTTTTGCGTAAATAGTCTGATAACGTTCGCTGTCTGTATCATCATCTTCGCGCCGGATATAAGGCGGAAGCGGAATGTGTCCGTTTTTTTCAAACCAAACTTCTGTAAGCCTGAATGGAAATTCTATAAATCTAAATTCAGTTCCATCATTTTTTGAATCAGAAACAATTTTGCCTTCGCTTCCATCTGGAAACTTATAGACATTTCCCGGCTTCACTTTTTTCGCGCCCTTGACCATCGTATTCCAGACATTTCCTTCGGGTGAAGTTTGATTTAAAAACATAAATTCCTGCTCGCGCCCTGTGTCTGTTTTTATTCCGTAGCATCGGCTTCGGCGGACTTTGCTATTGTTGAAAACCATTAAAGTTCCGGGCTCAACCAAATCAACTAAATCCTTCATGGCATAATGAAAAACTTTTCCCGTCGATTTATCCAAAAACATAAGCTTGTCATTTCCGCGGATTCCAGAAGGTTTCTGCGCAATAAGCTCTTCCGGCAAATCAAAATTAAAGTCACTGGTCTTCATATATTTTTCCTAAAAAAAAGTTGTTTATTTTAAAAATCAAAAACTGGCTCTGACTTTGCATTTTCTTCAAAAGAAATTCCAAGATGATTGTAAGCTTTTTCTGTGGCGACTCTTCCGCGGGGAGTTCTCTGTAAAAGTCCGCACTGAATCAAATAAGGCTCATAATAATCTTCAAGAGTGTCCATCGATTCCCCAATTGAAATGGCAAGAGTTTCCGCGCCAACTGGTCCTCCACCGAATTTTTTTATAATCGCAAGAAGAATTTCCCTGTCATAATTTTCAAGTCCCAAAGAATCAACTCCAAGACGCTCAAGCCCTTTTTTCACAATTGATTTTGTAATAACGCCGCTTCCTTCAACTTGCGCAAAATCTCTCATGCGCCGAAGAATTCTGTTTGTAACACGCGGAGTTCCTCTAGAGCATCCTGCCATAAGCAAAGCCGCATCGTCTTCAACTTGAACATTTAAAATTTTTGCAGAACGCCGGATTATCGAAGCAAGTTCTTCTTTCGTGTAAAAACTGAAACGCTGTATAATTCCAAAGCGGCTTATAAGCGGACTTGAAACCATGCCGGCTTTTGTTGTCGCGCCTACAAGAGTGAATTTCGGAATCGGAATCCTGACAGTTCTTGCAGCGGCTCCTTGACCGATAACCCAGTCAAGCTCATAATCCTCCATCGCAATATAAAGCATTTCTTCAATTGCAGGTTTCAATCTGTGAATTTCATCAATAAAAAAAACGGTCCTCGGAGAAATTGTTGAAAGAATTCCCGCAAGATCCTTTGGCTTTTCCAATGCAGGCGCACTAGTAACTTTAAAGTCCGCACCAAGCTCGTTTGCGGTAATTTGCGCCAAAGTTGTTTTCCCAAGTCCAGGCGGTCCAATCAAAAACAAGTGATCCAAAGCTTCGTGTCGTTTTCTTGCCGCATCTATAAAAACACTAAGATTTTCTTTTACCGTTTGCTGCCCAAGAAATTCACCTAAAAGTGCAGGCCGCAAAGAATTTTCCTGAACATCATCTGAAGAAGCAATATCGGCGCGAACAATATTCACAGAAGATTCCGCCGATTTTCCCTGAGCAGCCTGAAGCGCAAGCTGCGTAACAATATTCATTTCGTCTTCTTCGGAAGGCTTTTTCATATAAGAACTTCTGGCATTTACACTTTTATTCATCTTGCAAGCTCCAGAATTGATTTTTTAAATACTGAATCTTCTTTTGCATTTTGGCTAAGCAAAGAGAATTTTTCATCAGACTGGAGCTCTGAAGAAATTTTTGAAACAGCATCCTCTGCCTTTGCGCGGTCATAGCCCATGCTCACAAGCGCGTCAATCACATCTGCGTAGGCATTATTTTTTCTAACTGCACTAGATATTTTTTCATTTGAAACAAACGAAAGCTTTCCTTTTAAACTCAAAATAATTTTTCCAGCAGTTTTTGGTCCGACTCCCGGAACTTTTTTCAACGCATCAACATCGCCGCTGTCAAGAATTTCAGCCAGAGCCGCAACGGAAATATTGCTCATTATTTTTACCGCGCCTTTCGGTCCGATTCCATCAACTTTTAAAAGATCAAAAAACAAAGCCCTTTCATTTTCCGTAGCAAATCCAAAAAGCGACATTAAATTTTCAGTGTGCTGCATCCAGACAAAAACGCGTCCTTTGATTCCCACCGACGGAATTTTTTCAAGCGAAGTGTCGGGAACGGTAACATCCCACTCAATTCCATTTGTTTCTATAAAAAGTTTCTGCGGAAATTTTCCGGTAACAACTCCAGTCAGACTGTTAAACATGGCAAGATTATATATAAATTCCCAAAAAGAAACAATCAAAGAGTTACGGCATACGGACTTTCATACATTTTTAGAAGCGACTCTTTCGTATTGTATTTTTCGCCGACGCAAAATTCTTTTGACCAAGTCATATAATAAGCCCAAGGAATATGCGTTTTTTCCAGAATTAAAACATCCGGAATGTAGCCGACTTCCGCAAGAGCGCAAACTTTATTTTTTGAAGAGCCTTCGCAAAGCTTAAAATATTCAGCTGAATAATCTGTCGGCTCGTATTCAGGACGGTAAACATCAATTGAAACCACATCAACTTTGTCATCTCCCGGATATGCTTCTTTTACATCGCTGTTCCAAACCCAAAGCAAATTATTCAGCTTATGAACATTCGTATAATAGTCAAACATAAGCTCGTAAAGCTTTCCAGCAACAACAGGACCTTTTGCTCCCCACCAAAACCAATCGCCGTAACTTTCATGGAAAGGCCGCCAAAGAATAGGAACATTACTGAACTTTTTCAGAATTTCCGCAATTGAATCCATGTCGCTAAAGAATTTTTTACGTTCTTCTGTTCCTTTTACAAGAATTCTTTCCGCATCAAAATCAGTATTCTTTGAATAAAAGCTTTTTCCTTTTCCCCCAAGCGGCGAAAACCAATGAAAAGTAAAAGTTAAAATACCAGAAGATTCACTAGCCCACTTCAACGCTTGCTCAACTGTATTTTTATTTTCTTCAACTTCGATAAGGCACTCGGAATCAGATTCAGCATAATTTATATTTGGAGAATAAGACAAAAGTTCAAAGCCTCTAAGCTTAGGTTCTTTTCCTGTAATGGATTTTATGAAGTTTATTTCTTCCATTGGTACAGTCTGAGTATGCTGACCTGTTATGATTTTTTTTCCAGAAATTTCATAAAGACACTCAAGAAGTTTTTTTGCCACAGGAATCGCATTTTTATTTGCAGTTTGAACCATAAATATTCCTTGTAAATTTTGCATAAAAAAAAGGCTGCCCCCTTATGAAGTCAACAACTTCTAGGACAGCCTGTAGAACAACTGGAAAAAGACTACCAGTTATCCATCATATCATCTTCATCTTTATTTTCAAGGTCATAAAGATCTGTTACAGCTCTCATGTCATCAAGATACATATAGAAAGCGCCTCTTGCTTCCATAGGATTGCAGTCTACACGGAATCCAACAACGCGAAGTCCAGGTCTATCTCCATGATATACACTCTGCTGAACAATTCCATGCTCGCTATCTGGAGAAGGAGGAATGGCGGTTGTAAGTTTTTTCCATCCGCTGAATTCCAATGAACCCATCCAAATTTCAAAGTTGTTTCCATTGTAATCCTGAACCAAAAGCCAAAGCTGATGTCCCATATTGCGTCCGCAAGCCCAAATAGAAACTGTCTTTGTAACGCCTTCAATAGGAATCGGCCGGGCAGCTGTGATATAGAATGAATTTACACCACGGCGGAAAAATTCAACTTTAACACCAAGAACTTTTGTATCTTCAATCTGCTGATTTCCAGAATCATTTAATTCCTCTTTTGCAGCAGGACTTCCTTCAAACAAACGTCCTGTAATAACTCCGTTGTCAGAAGAAATATGAACATTCCAGGAACCTTCTCTTTCAAAACGGTCTACACTCACCTCGCGAAGAGCCTGGCGAGCACTGTCATTTCCGATATTTGATGCATCCGGCTCAGAAAGACTGTCTGTCTGAGAAAAAGCAGTTCCAGCAAAAACAGCAGCCAACGCTAAAACAGCAAAACTTATTTTTTTCATTTGTCTTCCACCTTTATTCTTTATTGAACTGTTGTTTCTGTATTATCAGAAGATGATGTCTCTGACTCGCCGAAATCCGCATCTTTCAAAGCATATCCATCATATACGTTTGCAAGAGTGTTTGTTGTATATTTCAACTGATCAAAATAGATAACGTAATCGTCAACAGCTTCATTCGCATCCGAGCGGATCCTAAATCCAACAAAACTCATGTTCGTTCTTCCCGAGCGGATTCTTGAATGCTGGCGGATATATCCAGGAATATTCACAACAACATTCCTCCAGCCATTGAACATAAGGTTTCCGGCTTTAAGAGAATGAACACGACCGTCCGCATCACGGACAAGAATCTCAAGCCTATAGTTATAGTTTGCGCCCCAAACCCAAAAGTCAACCTGTGTAATAGTTCCTACAAAAGGAATTTCATAGGCAGCGTCATCTTTAGAAGGATAAACTTCAAACCAGTTATCGCCTTTGCGATCATATTTTGCCTTCACACCCAAGACCATCGCGGCAGGATCTGAATCTTTGTGGTAAGGAATCAATGAATTTGGAATTCCTTCAAACTTTTTCAAAATCGGATAGCCTTCAGCAATGAAACGGCTAGACTGAACAGCCCAAGACCATTCCATATCTGTATCGAAGTTGTCGATAACAATTGTTTCAACAGCCTTAGAGCTTGGCTGAGCTACTGCCGGCACGCAGAATGCAAGTCCAAGAATCAGGCTACCTAAAATGACTACGCCCTTTTTCATTAAAAATCTCCTTGAGTACGATTGTTTTTCATGTATCGCCAAGTTTTTATTTTATTTAACTGATTAAAAAAAAATCAACTAAATTATTAACATTTATTATATTTACACAATCATTTTTTGTCAAATGATTTATAAAGTATTTTGCAATTCGGTTTCAGTCTTGAATTTTGCATTTAAATGTTTTATCTTATTAAAAGTCCGAACATTCCGGATACAAGGAGCTAATATGTACAGTTACAAAGATCTTGGACTTGTAAACACAAAAGATTTGTTTGCAAAGGCAATGAAAGGCAAATATGCGATTCCAGCATACAACTTCAACAACATGGAACAGATGCAGGCAATTATTCAGGCTTGCGTTGAAACAAAATCACCTGTAATCCTTCAGGTTTCAAAGGGCGCAAGAGCTTATGCAGACAAGTACATTCTGCGCAACATGGCCCGCGGAGCTGTTGAATACGCACATGAGCTTGGATGCGACATTCCGATCGTTCTTCACCTTGACCACGGTCCTAACTTTGAAGTTGCAAAAGACTGCATTGACAATGGATTCTCTTCTGTAATGATTGACGGCTCTTCACTTCCTTATGAAGAGAACATTGCTGTTACAAAGAAAGTTGTTGAATATGCACACTCACAGAAAGACTACGTTACCGTAGAAGCAGAGCTTGGTGTTCTCGCAGGTGTTGAAGATGAAGTTGCCTCAGCAGAAAGCCACTACACAAAGCCGGAAGAAGTTGTTGACTTCACAAGCAAGACAGGATGCGACTCTCTCGCAATCTCAATCGGAACTTCACACGGAAGATGCAAATTCACACCAGAGCAGTGCACACGCAGCCCGGACGGAGTTCTTATTCCACCGCCACTCGCATTCGATGTTCTTGAAGCGATTGAAAAACAGCTTCCAGGATTCCCAATCGTACTCCACGGCTCATCTTCTGTTCCAATGGAATATGTAAGAATCATCGAGCAGTTCGGCGGAAAAATTCCTGATTCAGTTGGAATTCCGGAAGAGCAGCTCCGCAAGGCTTCAAAGTCAGCAGTTTGCAAAATCAACATCGACTCAGACGGACGCCTCGCAATGACAGCAGCAATCCGCAAATTCTTTGCAGAGCACCCGGATAAATTCGATCCACGCGAATACCTTGGACCTGCACGCGAAGAACTCAAGAAAATGTACATGCACAAAAACATCGATGTTCTTGGTTCAGCAGGACACGCATTGGACTAGTCCATTAAAGAAATAAATTCTTTATACGGGGAAATTTCATTTTATATGAAGTTTCTCCGTTTTTTTTATGCGAAAAATATCTTTATAATGAAACTGTTGAAAAAAAACTTTTTTGCCGCTAAACTAATCAAATATGTACTCATTTTTAATTTTATCGATTCCGGCTACAGTTATTTTTTATTGCTGCATTCACACTGAGTACAGCTTCAAAAGTTTCTTTGGTCCTATCGCAATCGGACTTACAGCAGGAATTGTCTCAGCAATCTTCAAGGAATATTTTATTTTTTCAGCCTATGTCGCCACATCGGGATTTTTCGAGCATTTTCTGCACATACTGAAAACAACATTTTTTCCGCCGGTAATTTTATTTGCGTTCTGGGATTTATTTTCAAAAGACGGAACAAGATACAAAACAACATCGGCATTTCCGCTGCTAGCATCATTTTACGCAATTTTTCTTCCATACATATCAATTTCAAGTCCTGAAAAACACTCATTTTTCTTTTTATTTGAAAATCCGATTCTCTTTATCTGCACAGCATTTTTTTCTCAGGCTTTTTATTTGAAAATAAAACTCAGCATAGAGTCCAAGAAAAAAAACAAAACCGCAGTTTTTGCAATTGCATTCGTTGTAATTTCATCCATACTGCCGGCAATTCAAACCTTGTGGTATTTTAAAATATTCGGATTTGCACACGCCGTGCTCGCAGTTATTTTTGCCATGGCAACATTTATTTTCTATAAAATTACATTCATCAAAGAAAATTCACTAGACACAGTTCTATAATTTCTGATAAAATACTTGCTATGCTATGCGAGTATTTTATACTCTAGGAGGATAATTGGCAGACAACAAAGGTATGCGCGTAAATGAACAGATACGCGTAAGGGAGATCAGACTCATTGATGATGAAGGTGAACAGAAGGGAATTGTCCCTACAATTGAAGCCCTCAGAATGGCAAAGGATCGAGACCTCGACCTTGTAGAAGTTTCGCCAAACGCAAATCCGCCGGTTTGTAAAATACTGGATTTCGGAAAGTACAAGTTCGAACAGGAGAAAAAGCTTCGTGACTCCAAAAAGAACCAGAAAGTACTCAAGCTCAAGGAGATTCGTATGCAGCCTAAAATCGGCGCAGGCGACCTTGACACGAAAGCAAAGCATGTTCAGGAATTTCTAAACGAGGGCGACAAAGTGAAAGTTACAATCCGTTTCCGCGGACGTGAGCTTGCACACACAGAACTTGGTTATGATGTACTGAAAGAAGTTGAAAAAAGACTTGTCGAAGGTTCTTATGCAATCGAAAAGCCAGCCGCAATGGAAGGCAGATTCATGTCTATGACCTTGAACTCAAAAGTCAAAAAGCAGGGGTAAAACTATGCCTAAGATGAAAACAAAGAAATCCGCATCAAAGCGCTTTTCTTTAACCGGTACTGGAAAAGTTAAGTACAAGAAAATGAATCTTCGTCATATTTTGACAAAGAGATCACCAAAAAGAAAGATGCACTTGCGCCATGCAGGAATTCTTTCTGAAGATTCAGCAGCAAGAATCCGCAAACAGCAGCTTCCATACGGCTGATTTTAGGAGTAAAAGATGTCTAGAGCGATAGATGGAACAAAACGTAAAAACCGCCGTGTAAAACTCTTAAAGCTTGCAAAAGGCTTTAAAGGCGACAGAAAATCAAATTACAAAGCTGCAAAAGACGCTGTTGTAAAAGCACTTGACCATTCTTATGTTGGCCGCAAACTTAAAAAGCGTGACTACAGAAGCCTTTGGATTGCCCGTATCAATGCGGCAGTTCGCGCTGAAGGAATGTCATACAGCCGTTTTATTGACGGTCTTGTAAAAGCTGGTGTTACACTCAACCGCAAAGCATTGAGCAATATGGCTATCGAAGATCCAGTTGCATTCAAGGCTGTTGTTGAAGTTGCAAAAAACGCAGTAAAGGCATAAAAAATGATTAAACTCGATCAAGTTTTGTTGTTGCAGGAAAAAGTAGAAGCCGCTGTTGAAAAAATCAGTTCACTGACTGATAAAGTTTCGCAGCTTGAATCTGAAAACGATGCTTTGCGTAGTAAATGCGCCGAGCTTACAAAAGCGTTTTCTGAAAAAACGGAGCTGGTTTCTACAATTGAATCAACACAGGCCAAGATCGAGGAGAGCATTTTGAAAACATTAAATCGTCTTGACTCTGTTGAAGATGCAATTCTTAGCGGTCAAGGCGTACAAACTGGCAACGAAAACTCTTCGGAATCACAACCAGTTCAAAATGAAATTCCACAGGAAGAAAACACTGATTCTGAGCAGCAGGCATCAGAGCAGACAGTTGTTTCAGAACCTCAGATTTTCCAGCAGGAAGAACCAAAACAAATGCAAGAAAATCCGGCTGAGCCGCAGACAGATTTAAACGGACAGTTTGATATTTTCTAATACGCAGGAGAAAAACTGCATTGGGAAAACTTCAAATTGAATTGCTCGGAGCATCATTTTCCGCACAGGCTTCAGAAGACGATGCCTATCTTGCAAAGCTTCTATCCTATTATAAAGAAATCACTGAATCCATAAAAAATTCTTCCGGTGTAAAAGACTCATTAAAAATAAGCATTTTATCTGGAATTGCGCTCGTAGATGAGCTTTACAAGGAAAAACAAAAATCTATTTCACTTTCAAAAGCAGTTCCAACCGAAGATGATGAAAAAGCAGAAAGAATCGCGCAGAATATAATAGAAAAAATCAGCGGAGCATTGGAATGATTTTTGTTGACGCAGATTCATGCGAAAAAAATGCAAGAGAATTTATTTTAAATACGGCGGTCAAAAAAAATCTAAAAGTAATATTTGCCGCAAACAAAAATATTCCGTTTTCATTTAGCAATCCACTTTTCAAAATGGAAATATGTTCCAAAGAAAAAAATTCCGCAGACGATTTTATTGTGGAAAATTCCAAGCCGGGCGATATAGTTATAACAAGAGACTTAATTTTGGCGCAAAGAATTTTTAACAAAAAAATATCAGTAATGAATGACAAGGGAACTGTTTTCAATAAAGAAAATCTCGAATATTTTATAGAAGAACGTATGCTAAGCATTCAAATGAAAAGCCTTGGAGTTTCAACTGGCGGAAAATGGAAAAACTACAGCAGAAAAGATTTTGAAAAATTCAAAAGCGTCTTCTCCGCCCTTCTTGAAAATTCGTTCAGCTGATTGCGTTGTTAATATCTTCCAGACGGTCTTTTATCTGCATAAAGGCATCCACAAGTTCCGGATCAAACTGATGTCCGCGCTGCTCACAGATTTCATTAAATGTATCTTCAACACTCCATTCAGCCTTATAGCATCTTTTGTGGCGAAGCGCGTCATAAACATCTGCAAGCGAAACAATTCTTGCCGCAAGTGGAATTTTATCCTCTTTTAAAGCCTGTTCAATTTCGTGCGGCATTTTTGTTGCAGGAATATAATCCATATAGTCAAAGTTTCCAGGATAGCCCTTGTTTCCTCCGTCCCAGCGGTCATGGTGATGAAGACAGACATCGCGCGCCATTATATCCAAATCATTTTCAACTGGAGTAAAAATCTGCGCGCCAACACAAGTGTGCCCTTTCATAATATCGCGCTCATCTTCATCAAGAATTCCCTGCTTCTTTAAAATTTCATCAGGAATTGCAACCTTTCCTACATCGTGGCATCTCGCGGCAAGACGAAGATTATCACGGAATTTATTTCGTTCTTTTTCTGGAATCCTTTTGTTAGAAGCATAGCGGTCATATATTTCAAGAGAAAAGCGGGAAACTCTTTCAACGTGCGCGCCCGTTTCCTTTGGATCGCGGAAACCGGCAGTTTTTACAAGACGGTCAACATTAAGCCTTGTAAGATAAGCATATTCGTAAATCGAACCGACTTTTGCGGCAAACTGGGAAATATAAAATTCAGAATCCTTGTCAAAAGGAATAACGTTTCCGTCCTCGTCCTTGGCATTTATAATCTGAAGAATTCCAAGAACTTTTCCGTTTGTCATTATGAGCGGAATCGTAAGCATTGATTTTGTGTGATAGCCGTTTTTTTCATCATTCGCCGAATTAAATTCAAAAAGCCTTACTTCTTTTTTTTCATCATCGACAAAATCAGGCAAGTTATAGACATCTGGAATATTTATAAGTTTTTTGGAAAGAACGCAGTAGCCGGAAATCGACTGGTTTGTAGGAACAAGATAAAAAGAAGTGTACGAAAGCTTTTCTCCGGGAGCAAGCTGATTCTGCATCGTATCGTTCTGACTATAACGAATCCAAAGTTTGTTTTCCTTGCTGTCGTACTCATAAATTGAACCAGCGTCGGCATTGACAATTTTACGCGCACCAGTCAAAATATTTTCCAAAAGAATATCAACGTCTCTTATTTCTTTAAGCTGCTCTTCTATTTCCGTTATAAGACTCTGTTTCCTTTCTTGTTTAGACATAGTTCAACGTCCTTTACTTTTTTCAATTTACAAAATTATAAATCAATTCAAAACAAAATTCAATTAATTCAGGCGACTTGAATAAAATTAGCGCGCTATGATTTTTTTATCAAGGAAAAATAAAGCGGACCTGCACCAAAAGACTTATCGGGCAAAATGTGAAATCCAAATTCTGTTTTTTCTGCAAATGAAAAATAATCTTCAAGAGAAAAATCTTGCGGACAGAAAATATCAGCTTTTATAGATTTCCTATTTAAATCAAAAATTTCTTTCATAAAATCTTTTGAAGCAATATTCACATCTGGAAATTTTTTCAACAGCTTTGAAACAACTCCGTCATTTTCCTGCGGACACAAAGCGCAAGTCGCATATAAGAGAAAACCGTTTTTTTTCAGCAGTCTGAATGCACAGGAAAGAAGCGCCCACTGCTCCATTGAAACAGTTTTTATTCGTGAAGGAGTCCATTGCTCAAGATATTTTTTATCATTCAAAACATGACGTTCGCTCGAACACGGCGCATCCAAAAGAATGCTTTCATAACATTCAGATACACGCCTGCACCAAGAAGCTCCGTCACTCAAACATACTTTTACATTGCAAGAAATTTCAGGCGGAAGTGAAGATTCTACAACTTTTGAAAGGCGTTTTTTTCTTGAAGGAGAGCGTTCATTTGAAAAAAGCACAGCATCGTCATTTTTGTTTCCTGCCAGAACTAAAGTTTTTCCACCAGGAGCCGCGCACAAGTCAAGAATTTTTTCAGAATCTTTTACAGGCAGACAAAGAGCTGCGACAATGCTTGCAGGATCTAAAAAATAACTTTCACAATTTTTATAAGACAGCTCTGCGTGCAAAGTCTCCGAGGCAAGAGAAGCCTTTAATTTTTCCCAACGTTCGGTAAAAATTTCAGAATAAAACTTTTCAAATGCCATTTGGCCAAAAACTTTTTGCGTTTTAGTTTTCTTCAATTTTTATAATCCTCTTTTTTAATTTAAACTCCAGCACTTTTTTTTCTGCCTCGCAAAGACGAGTTGCAAAAAATTTATCGTCTGCAGCAAGATTTAAAAGCGATTTTGCAACTGAAAGAAATTTTTTTTCACTAAGCATAATCACGTCCACGCCAGAAATTATAGCATTTGCAGCAACTTGTTCTGGAGGCGAATCTGAAATCGCTCCCATAAAAATATCATCGCTCATAACAAGACCTTCAAAGCCAAGCCGCGACTGAAGAATTTCTTTTATCCAAAAACTGCTCATGCAAGCCGGATTTTCATCAAGAGAATTTATTTTTGCATGGCTTACCAAAACACAAGATGGATTCGATTTTAAAATCAATGCAAATGGAAAAATAAAATTTTTGAAAACTTCAGAAGACGAAAGCGTTATTTCTACAGAGCCAGTGTGAGGATCTGAATTCGCATTTCCCGGAAAATGTTTTGCAACCGAAGCAATTCCGTTTTCCTCGTAAGCTCTTGCACAAACCATGCTGTATGCAACTGACTTTGGGACACTGCCAAAAGTTCTTGTTCCTAAAAATAATTTATTTGATTCAATTTCAGCTTCGGCAACTGGCGCAAGATTCATCGTGACTCCAAGTTCTTTCATTTGCACTGCCTGATTTGAATAAATCGACTTTGCTTCTTGCAATGTATAATTTACGCTGATTATTTTTTCCGAAGGAAGATGCGATGTGATTTTTTTTAAGCGGTTAACTTCTCCACCTTCCTGATCAACCGCAATAAAAGGAAGCGGACTTTTGTTTTTTTTGTAAAAAGCATTTATTGAAGAAATATAATTTTTCAGCTGCTCTTTTGAATCTCCAATATTATAAGAAAACAAAATAATTCCGCCAGGAACAACTGCTGCTCCGTCTTCAAGAAATTCAACTGGATAAAAAGTTTCATTGCCTTCAACATTGACTAAAAAAATCTGCGAAATTTTTTCTATTTCAGAAAGTCTGCCCCAAATTTTTTCAGAAGGAGTTGTTGAATACAAAGGAAAAAAAACAATCGGCAATGCAAGAAATTTCAGCGCAACATTTTTCATGGCAGAAATTATAATTTAGCTTTTAATTTAAGTCTATCGTTTCATCTTGGAGTTGTAAAAAAAAACTGCTACAATCAGAATATGAAAAAAATCATTATTGTAACAGGAGCTTCAAGCGGAATGGGATTTTGGTTTGCAAAACTGCTTGCCCATGAAAGCTCTGAGTTTGAAAAACTTTCCAGCGATGAGCTTTGGATTATAGCCAGAAGAAAAGAGCGGCTTGAAGAATTAAGAACCCAAATTGAAAATGAATCATTCCAAGAAAAAATAAAATTTCCAAAAGTAAAAATTTTTCCAATCGACATTTCAGGAATTCAAGGAGCTTTAAAAATAAAAGAGCTTTTTGAAAACGAAAAAACAAAGGGAGATTTTAAAATAAACGTTCTTGTAAACAACGCAGGCTTTGGAACTTACGGAGAATTCGCGAAAACTGACATAATGCGCGAAATGAAAATGATCGATCTTGACTGCACTTCCCTAACTGGAATAACAGGCTTCGCGATTCCTTATATGCAAAAAGGCTCGCGGATTATAAACGTTGCAAGCTTGGCATCTTTTTTGCCACTCGGAAACTTTGCAGTCTATGGAGCTTGCAAAAGCTATGTGTTAAGTTTTTCTGTTGCACTTGCTGCTGAACTCAAGCACAAAGGAATAAAAGTTACCGCATTGTGTCCAGGACCTGTAAGTACTGAATTTGCAGACGTTGCTTCAAGGGGCGCAAGAAAAAAAGTTCGGCATGGACTTTCACCTGAAAAAACTGTACTGGACGCGATAAAATGTTCACGCAAGGGGAAACTTTATTCCATGAAATTTTTCAAATGGAAATTCAAGGCGGCGGCAAGCAGATTTGTAGGACGATATTTTGGTGCCTGGGCAACTTACAAATTTTGCAAACGTCCTAGCAATTGAATTTTAAATCGTAAAATGCTATTCTAAAAAAAGGACGCCGGTTGTGTTCAGCAGATGCTGTCTGTGCACTCTAAAGAAAACCGTCCAAAAGCAAAATATTTTTGGAGGACGATTATGCACTCAACATTCAGCAAAAGCGCGCTTTTCACAGATTTCTATGAACTTACAATGGCGCAGGGATATTGGAAACAGAACATGAACCATCCGGTTGTGTTCGATATGTTTTTCAGAAGACAGCCTTTTAACGGCGGATTCAGTGTTTTTGCAGGAATCGAGCCGCTTCTGGATTCTCTTGAAGATTTTTCTTTTGATGAAGATGAAATTTCCTATTTGAGAGAACAAGACATTTTTGAAGAAGGCTTTCTTGAATATCTAAAAGGCTTTAAATTTTCCGGTGACTTATATTCATTTGAAGAAGGCTCGGTCATTTTTCCGCAGGAACCGCTTGTAAGAATCCACGCAAATTTAATTGAAGCCCAGATAATTGAAGGACTTGTCTTGAATCTTTGCAACTTCCAAAGCCTGATTGCAACAAAAACCGCAAGAGTCTGGCTTTCAAGCAAAAAAGGAAATGTAATGGAATTCGGACTCAGAAGAGCACAAGGCCCAGACGGCGGAATGAGCGCAACCAGAGCCTCGTATATCGGAGGAGCGGCAGGAACAAGCAACACTCTTGCAGGAAAAATATATGGAATTCCTGTAATGGGGACAATGGCGCATTCCTGGGTAATGTCGTTTCCAAGCGAACTTGAAGCCTTTGAAGCTTACGCAAGACTTTATCCAAACAAGACAATTTTTCTGATTGACACTTACGACACTTTAAAGAGCGGAATAAAAAACGCAATAAAGGCAGGAACAAAACTTGTTGAGCAAGGGTACAACTTTGGAGTACGTCTTGACTCCGGAGACATTTCATATTTAACAGCCGAAGTACGAAAGGAACTTGATAAGGCAGGATTTCCACAGGCCTTCATTTGCGTTTCCAATGACTTGACAGAAGAAATAATTGAAACTCTCGTTCAGCAAAATGCGCCGATTGCAAGCTGGGGCGTTGGAACTCACATGGTAACAGGCGGAACAGAATCCAGTTTTACAGGAGTTTACAAGCTTGCCGCAAAGAAAAGCGGAAATGAATTTATTCCCACAATGAAATTCAGCGACAATCCTTCAAAGAACACAAACCCTGGAATAAAAAATGTGTTCAGGCTTTACGATGAAAAAGGAATGGCGCGCGCTGACATTTTGGCACTTGACGAAGAAACTTTAGAAGCCGGAAAAGAATACCGATACTTTCATCCGATGGTTGACTACAGGCAATTTTCGTTTACAGCTTCACAGATAAAACCAATGCTAAAAAAACGGCTTGAAAACGGCAAAAGAACAGAGCCTCGCCTTTCTGATTCCGAACAACTGAAAATAAGCAGACGAAGAATGATGGAAGAAATTGAAACTCTAGATCCTTCGTTCAAGAGAATTTTAAATCCGCATATTTACAAAGTTTCCATGACAGAAAAGATGAAAGATTTAAAACTCGCTTTTATAAAAGCCAATATCCGCTGATTTTTTTCTTGTCATCCAGCGACTTTATTTTTTCCGCAGGCAGAGTAATTCTCATTGAATAATGACCTTTGTATTCTCTGTCTATGCGGATTTTTACAGACTTTTCATTTCGGCAGGCTTTGCGCAGCTCACAAATATACGAAAACAAAACTGCTCTCTTTTCCGGCAGATAGCTCCCGAACAAAAGCGATATAAGTTCCTTTTCCGAAACTTCTTTTTCAAGCCGCTCATGCAGATACTTAAAGACCTTGAATCTTGACGGTGAAATTTTATGAACTGCCTGAAATTTCTCCAAGTCTAGCTGCAAAAGTTTTTCTTCCTCAGTCAAAAAAGTTTCAGGACGGTTTATTACATTTATATATTTATTGAACCGTTCACTTTTCAAAAACACTTCAATCAAAAAAAATGTGTCTTCAAGTTTATCTATACGCTCAGGAGCAATCCGCGGAACAAGATAGGTTTTATTTTTTGAAATCCAAAATGCAGTCATCTTGTCAAGCTCAGGAAAAGGATCATTGAAAACAACAACTGGCGCAGGATTCGGCATCATGGACATTTCAATATAAGGATTAAAAACATCGCTTTGAAACGTTCGGACATCAATCAAAACGTAGTCAAGAGCACCATGCTCAACAAGTTTCAACGCCACATAAAACTCATGCGGCTTTAAGAAAATTTTTACGTCACTGCCAAAAGTTTCTATTCGAAGCGCAAGATATTTGCAAACTTTTAAAAGATCTGGCTTTATAAGCAGATAAACCTTTCCCATGAGACCTCCCCTAAGTAATTAAAAAATACAAAACTTTAACAAGCAGAAATTCTTGCCAAGCAATTTTTCCAGCTATCATTTTTTCCTCATGTTTCCAGTTATAAAAAGTTCATCTTGATACCAGTCAATAAGCAGGCTGAAATATTCATCATAATAGCCTTCATGAATCATAAGGAATTTATAAACGTTTCCTGTTTTTAACTTGGAGAAATCAACTTTGGAAGCATCAACCCATTTTGAGCCGACTTGAATTCTAAACAGGGAGCTTTGCGTTAAATCTTTTCCAGTTTCACAGTCCATGGCAGAAAAATGTACGGTAATATTCCGGCTTGCGTTTTTTAAGAAATCAAGATTCATAAGAACTTTTTCTTTTCCAACAGAAATGCTTTTCCACCAGACATAAGGTCCTTCAGCAATTTTTATTCTGTATTCTCCAGGACGCAGAAAAACATCCTTGGTTATGTACTCAAGATTTTTTCCTTTTGAAGAATTTTTTGCAACTGAAAAAACTCTCCGTGTGTTTGGAACTTCTGGGATTCCGTCATTATCGTTCACAAAGAAAAATGCGCGCGCAGGAAGGTCGGCATTTACACTGGCAGTTGAAGGCATGAGCATAGACAAAGAAACAGGAGTAAACCAATTTCTAAGAACAGTTCTATGAATCATTCCAGAATTCCAAGCCTCACAAAAAAGAAGCGCAACCGCACAAACTGCACAAGCCCCAAGCGCAATCCGTTTGGCTTTATAATTTTTGGGAATATACAAAGGAAACTTTATTGTCTTAGTAGAAATTATAGACTGAGCAAGCGAAACTCTTATTGCATGCGTATCGTAATTTTTTAAGTACCGTCTTACTTTTGCAATTACAGGCTCCAAGCTTTTGTATCGCTTTTCTGGATCAGGCTTCATCATTTTTCTAATAAGAGTTTTTACAACAGGCGGAAGATTTTTTACAATTTTCTGCGGCGGAATATATTTTCCTTTTTTTATTTTTGCAATTGTTTCTGGAGCCATGTCTCCCGCATAAGGCTTAGAGCCAGTAACCATTTCATAAAGCATTACGCCCATTGAATAAATATCAGCGCGAACATCCACAGAACTTGAATCCATGAGTTGCTCTGGAGACATATAGGCAGGAGTTCCAAGCGTAGAGCCGGCTTGCGTTATAGAACTGTTTTTTGTAGAAACAACAGTTTTATCAGAGTCCACAGTTTTCTTTGGCTCTTCAAATTCGTCTTTTTCATCACTGGCAATTCCAAAGTCCGCAAGTTTTACTTCGGCTCTTTTTGAAATAAGAATGTTTCCCGGCTTTATGTCGCGGTGAACAATATCCTTTGAATGCGCATTTTTCAAACCAAGGCAGGCATCAAGAAAAATCAAAAGCGCAAGCTCAGGCGGAAGAGAAACCTGCTTTTCAATAAGCTTGTCCAAAGACATTCCGTCAACAAACTCAAGCACAATATAGTTTGCTCTGCCTTCAGTAAAATAATCGAACATCCTAACAACATAAGGACTGGACAGCTCGCTTAAAATCCGTGCTTCCCTTTTGAACCTTTCACGGATTGCAGCCCCGCCGCTTTTTAAAATAAGTTTTTTTATGACGACTTTCCGCTTTAATTCAGGATGAGTCGCAAGATACACAGCGCCCATTCCGCCAGTCGCAATTTTTGTGCAGTTTTTGTATTTTCCAATCGTCTCGCTTTCCATTGGATACTCCGATTTTATTTTATAAAACACTTTTTATGTCAATTTCAGGATTGAATTTTTTTTCAGGAACAACAATAGCAACATTCATTTCATTTGGATTATGAAGCTGCAGATAAGTTCCGTCTTGGCGCAGCAAATATTTTCCATCTTTTACAGGACGATGACCGCCAAACCACAAAACGCCGCTTCTTTTCGCGGAAGGATTCAAATTTTTAAAAAGCTTTTTCACGCTCCCCTTTTCAGCCGCATCATTCGCAGTCCAAGTAAGACCTAGAACAACATCGTCATTTTTGTGATAGTCAACAATTTGCTTTCTTGAAAAACAGCAGGCAGGCTCGGCATGGCTCACAGCAAAATCATAGAATAAAGCGCAAACCGGCAAAGCCTTTTCCCACAGACTTATCAAATGAAGAATCACATCGCCGTAAACTTGCCGGATAAAATCGCAGCACATGCTTCCTTCCTGCACAAATTTTCTAAAAGCAAGATTTCCGTGGCAGCTTTCATTAAAAATGTTCTCGTGGTTTCCTTTTAAAAAGTGAAAATTCTCAGTGAAATTATTTTTTAGCTCCATGATAATCATAAGAGTTGAAATATTTTCCTTCATTTCTTCCTGCATAGGCTGACCGGCGTAAACATCCATCGACCAGTCTTTATAAGCCGCAATCCACCTTTCATAACCACGCATCTCCGAATGAAACGCATCTCCAACGCAAATAACAAAAATTTTTTTCTTATTCAAAAGCGACAAAACTGATTCATCTTCAATTTTAAAATCAAGCAGCTTTAAAAGAAAATCTGCGCGTGCATGAATATCAGGAACTATTATAGAAGGAATTTTTTCAGACGAAAAATCAAGAAGACCGCCTGGCTTGCAATCTGAACCAACAGGTCTATAAGACGGACTTTCATTTTCAAGAGTAGACAAAGATTTATCCAAAAAGAGCTGAAATTCACATTCTTCTGGAAAAGAATTTGAGTCGTTTATTTCATGCAGATGATTTCTAAAACAATCCAGCTCTTCTTTTGAAAACATTCTAGCCCATTATAAGATTTGAAGAGCCAATTGTAAGCTTGTCTCCGGCATTAAGCTTAACGTATTTATCCGGCGGAATCCTGCGACCGTTTAAAAATGTTCCGTTTGTGCTTCCTTCATCTTTCAAGAAATAGGCATCACGGATTTTTTGAATGATGCAGTGATGACGGCTTGCCAGTTTTGAGTCAATCACAATATCATTATCGGATTCACGACCCATTGTGATTTTTGCGGCAATCTGAATTTTTTTCTTATTGAAAACAAGATACGAAACCTGCTGAGATTCCGCAATTTTGTCCAAATGCTGCCCCAAAGGACTTGAATTTATAATAGTTGTATCAGCCATAAAATATATTATAAAACAGTTTTTCAAATTTTCAAGTTTTATTTCAAGTTATATGAAAAAAAATTTTTCATTACAAAACAAAAACGCTATTGACACAGATAGGATTTTAATGCTATATTCAGTAACACATGGGGTGTTAGCGAAGCTGGTTATCGCGCTGGCCTGTCACGCCGGAGACCACGGGTTCGAGTCCCGTACATCCCGTTGTACCGTTCGTTATGAGCGGTATTTTTTTTATTCGGGCAATAGCGCAGCTGGTAGCGCGCTAGCTTCGGGAGTTAGAGGTCCCGGGTTCGAATCCCGGTTGCCCGACACTTTTTCCTTTCAAAAAAAATCAAATAATGTGTTTACCGCAACTAAAATAGAAACTGAAGTATTAAAAATTCTCAATCAAATAGAGTTTCTTGAAAAAGAGCAAATAATAGAAGAAATCTGCCAAAACAGAGAAAAAATTCCGCTGCAACGCCACAGATGATAAAAAATGCGTTGGAAGGCTGCATTACAAAAGGCTTTGCAGCTCCAACTGGCGACGGAAAATTCAAAATTACAGAAGAAGGAAAAAAGCAGATTTAAATTTACTGATACAAAGCGTTGTACTGCCTTGCAATCCGCTACCAGCTGTAAAGACGCTTTCCCGCCTCTCCCATTTCGCGCGCGATTTCCGCAAATTTTCCGCTTTTATTTTTCATCAGATTCTGCAAATCTTCCGCAATTTTCCAGTAAAGGCATTTTTCTTCTGTTGTGGCGCGATTGTAAACGCAGTCAAACGCAAGAATCGGAATAGAAAGATTCATCGCCTCAACAAGAGATGGATTTGTTCCGCCTGCGCTGTGTCCATGAATATAAACATGGGCATTTGAGCGAAGCCAGTTCACGATATGCGGCTCGTAAATCGGTGCAAGCAAGTGAATATTTTTGCATACGCTGAATTTTTCTTTTAAGCTACGACCATACTCCGATTTTTCCCAATTGCCTACAAAAACAAGAGTCTCGTCCAGCATTTCGGAGAATGCCTCAAGAATCACATGGACATTATTTTCAGGCTCAATCCGACAGACAGTAACCGAATAAGGCTCGCGGCAGAACGGATATCTTTCAAACAAAGAATCGTCCTGAACGCGCGAAACCTGGTCGCCGCCATACGCAATCAGCTCAACTCTCTTGTTTTTTTCGGTTTTTGAATATTCAGATTTTATGTAGTCAGTAATCCCTTTGTTGTCGCCAATCACAATGTCAGAATATTTTACCGCCATTTTCTCGCTGAGCTTCAAAAGCTTTTGTGCGTACCACTTCCATTTGTCGCGCTGCCATTCAAGCCCGTCAACTGCTTTCCGTTGTCGTGGATGATTCGTGCTTTTGCTTCCGGATACTTTTCCTTTACTCTTGCAACCAGAAGCTCAATGTTTATTCCCTCCATGTTTTCGCATAATGCCCAGTCCAGAATTTTTCGGCTGTAGCCGTCCATTATGCTGATAAAATAATAAAACACACCAAGAACCTTGATGTATGAAATATCTGTATGCCACTGCTCATGCGGAGCCTCGGGCTGGTCAAAGCTGTTACCGTCGGGAGAAAACAACCGCCACGAGTCAGGCGGAATTAACCAAAAAAAGTCAAAAGAAAAAAGCCATTATCAATTTTAGCCATAATCATTAGAATGGTGTTTGACCTAAATCCCATCGAAGGAGAAAAATGAATGACAGAATTGATAATGACCGCAAACTGAGTTTACCACAGGCGCTAGAAGTAATTAAGACCCGCGAAGGTGAAAATTTTTCAAATGAAAAAGTAAATCTTGCTGAGCTTCATCGAATGACCGGAATAACGCGTGGAAAACTCCGGCGCTGAAAAAGAACAGTTTTGAAGAAAAGCCAAATGGAAACAAGGGAAAATGTATCCGTCAATTCTAGCCTAAATTATTCTACCCATTCACCGCGCATTTTGCATGATTTGTTGATTGTTCCTCAATTACTCCATTTCATTCTTAAACAATTTCGTGACAAGTCCAATCTATAACGAAAAATACATATTATTTATCATTACTAGCCATCATCTTCGCATAATGCTCCGGTCCAACAACTGAAAATATTGATTCAAATATTTCAAACAATTTTTCTATTTTTTCATTATGGATCTTTTCAAAATACATATTATCCAATGGAGAAACTTTATGGCTTTCATCATTTATCATTGAAATAAAAGCACATTTTAAATAATGTTCAACACTATCTTTATTTTCATCACACAAGACTGTTGCCCAAGCATCATTACCAAGTCCAATAAAATTTGCATAGGTTTCTAATATTCGTCGAAACAAATTTGCAATCAATATGTTTTGAGAATTACTATTTTTTGGAGTATTCTCCTTAACATATCTAACAGTTTGCCACATCAAAGAATAATCATCTTGCTCTTTATAATCACACTTTTGTATATTTGTAATGTTTTCACAATTTTTTGAAATACGATAATGTGATTGTAATTTACAAAGTGGTCTTTTTTTCATCGCAACCTCTTTATAAAAGTAATAGTTATGTGTAAAAATAAAAACTTGAGTAATATTTGGATTAAGAAATTCATCTCTTTCTGATTTTGTTTTACCTTTGTATGTTATCAATCTATTGACTAATGTCGAAACAATGAATAAAACCTGACTATCCATACTTGAAACAGGATCATCAATCACAATTATTTTCTTTTTTGCTGATTTTTTTTTAATATCTGTAGTTCCTAGACATAGTTGATAAAAATATAAGAATGAAATAAAATTTTTTTCTCCTTCACTCAAAGAAGTAAAGATATTTTCTCTTGATATTTCAGTTGTACGAGAAAGACAATATTGAGAAATATTATTTTCTCTGTTTTTTTCTAATATTTGAAAACCTGTAAAACCTGAGTTTTTAAGAATTTGATTGATATTATCAATTGCTTCTTTTGTATTTACAGTCTTAGTTTGTAACTCTGTATTAGCAATTATAAGATTGTCAATTTCTATTTTCAACTTATTAATTTCTTCTAAGTTTTCAGAAATCAACTTTTGCTTCTCTGCACTTTCTTCATTATATTTTTTTACATCTTCTTTACATTCATAAGCAAGATATTTCCACATATTTTCTTTTAAGTTTTCTTTTTGCTCATCAATAGAATTTACAAGTAAATTATTATGTTCAATTGCAGTATTAATAGAGTTTATATTTTCTATAAATGAGTTTGGTGTTTCTAGAAAAGTCTTTCGCTCATTTGGAGAATTGATTTTTTCTTTTACAATATTCAAGTTTATATCATAAAATTTCTTCAATGACATTTGTAGATTTGAAGTTATATTTTCATTATTATATTGAGTAGATACAATTTGAATGCTTTCTTCTAACTCAAAATAACACTTTTCATATAATTCTTTTTCCTTTTCTAATTCTATCAACTTCTGTTTATATGATTCATCGAAAATAGAATTCAATTGAGAAATAAAGTCATCATCTATTGTTTTCTTTTGACAAAAAGGACAAACAGTCTTTGTTTTTTCAAGGAATATCTTTCCTTGTGCAACCCAAGTTTTTAATCCATAGTCTTTTATCATCTTAGAAATCTGAACATCTTCTTTTCCGACAATAACTTCATCTAATAAACTTGAAAGTTTATTTTGTTCTTCAATAAAATTATTATATAATTCAATATCAATTGTATTATCAATGTTTATTATGTTTTCTTCATATAACATCTTATATAATAAGTTAATCTCATTTAAATCTTGATTTTCAATATCTTGTTCTAATATCCTTTCAATATTATTCAGACTAGATTTCTTATTTCCTGAATATTCAAGTTTTATTTTTGAAAAAGTTTTAAAAATATCTCTTTTTTCAAAACATTTATTAGCTAAATCTTCCCTAAGCTTTGATTTCTCATTATTTAAAGTTTCATTAAATTCTTCTATTGATTTTCTTTTACTTTCTTTTTCAGTTATTTTTTTTTCGTTATCTTTAATTTCCCCATCAATTTTTGCATTTGATTCATTTAAAGAAAAAACTCCTTTTAATGAATCATTATTTTTAAAATTATCCTCTATGAAATCTTGATTGAAAACAAGAATTTCTTCTTTATCTGAATCAAAGTTTTCTGCATTACAAAAAGGAAATAACATATTAGAAGTATCTTTTTGAAGAGAATCTAGATATTTCGCTATTGTTGATTTTCCACAACCATTATTTCCAAAAAAATAATTAAGTTTCGTTAATTCTTCAATTTCTACACCATTCGAATTATAACTTGCAATATTTTTGATTATAATTTTTGTAATCATCTTTATATTTTCTCCATTGTCATTATAGCACAATTTTCCCAAGATATCCTGCGACAGTTCGGGATGAGTAGGATTTACAGAGATGGATTTTTTAATCGTACTGACAACGAAAGCTGGAGATAGATTTTCTATAAATCGTAGCGAGTACGAAAGTTATTTTCGTGGAGCGAATGTATTTTTTCTTCATGTAGTAAGAGATTTTTTTAGAAAACTAACCAAATTAATGAAGTTTATTATCTTCTTGCTCCAAGTCTTACGTTCATCATTGAAAGTAGGCTTTCCTTTATTTCATTATAAATACCATCAATTCCGTAGGCTTTTAATACAATGGAATCAAATTTTTTCCTATCTTCTTGTTTCAGTTCTTGTTCGACAGGTAGAATTTTTCTTTTTAGCAAAGGTTCAAAAGCTTTTAGAATTTCTTCTTTTTGCGAGCTAGACAATAACTTTGGATTAAGCATATAAGAATCTGCAAATTTATCTTTGCTCAAATCCAAAGCACCTGCTCCACGACCAAAACCCGTCGCCTCAATATAAAACATTCCGACAATAGAATTTAAAAGCGCATGGCAAAGATTAATATCCAAATTTTCTAGTTTAGGAATAAAACCTATAAGACGCTGATTTATGCAAGTTGGTTCGGTAAATTTAGCAAAAAACAATCTTTTATCAGGATTCAATCCAGTAATAAGTAAAAATTTCTTTTTAGCTTCTTTCAAATTATACCAAATATCACCGTGCTGCAAAACGGACTGATTCAAATTATTTTCAAACTGCTTAAAATATTGAATTGTTTTTGTATGCCCAAGAGATTCCAGTTCCTTGTAAGTTTTGTCTGATGTAACAAAATAGTTGTCTGGTTTTGCAATCAGAGTATCACACCCTTTTGAATTTTTTAGCATTAAAGAAACATATTCCTTATCAACGATGTCCGGAGACTGCAAAATAAAAATATCATCCTGCCCTGTTTTTGCACCTCTATACACAAAAAATAAAGCTCCAAGAGGAATTAAATTGCTTTTAAATTTCACAAGCCAATTTGCTTTATGAAATCCAACATTAAAAGACAAATTAAGTTTTCTGATTTCTTCTAATTCCTGCCAAGAATATTCTTGTCGAGACATTATTTCGTTATCAATTTCTTTGTTTTGCAGAACCGTTCCTACAGCTTTATTCAATATCTGTCTGTTTTCCAATTCTTCAAGACTTGCTTTCAACAAATAAAAAGTCACTCTTTCAGTCATTATTGGAGAAGAAATATTTTTCTTTTCAAGAATAAAGGCAGTTGTGATTATCTCTGCATTTTTAAACCATCTGCCAGTTCCGCTTTTTACAATGCCTTTAATTACAAAAAACTGCGATAAAGAATTTATAAAGTTTCCACCGGCAGAAGTTGCCATCCAAGAGTTAGATGTCAAAACACAAGCAGTGCCATTAGTTTTTAGAAAATTCCACAGATGAAAAATGATATACATATAATAATCGCTTCTATCACTTATTTTAATTCCTGTCTTTTCAAAAACATCTTCAGAAATTTTTCTCTTTGCAATAGTATCAGATTTATCATGCGTATTGTGTCGGCAGAAGTCAATAAACGGCAAATTAGAAACAATAGTATCAAACTGCGGAATCTCAATATTTAAAAGTTTTCCGTCAACAGGATTTACAATTTGAATCGTATCGCCTACATTCAAGTCAAACACATTTTTTTGAAAAACTATAGACGGCAAATTCACACTTTCTTTTGAAATGGTAGCCAAGTCAGCGATTTGTAAAGGAAAACTCTGCCTATCAGAAGCAAATACAGATTTATAAACTTTATCAATAGGAACACCTTTTTCCAATTTATAATCAATAAATGAACGAGCAAAAGTTCCTGTTCCGCAACATGGATCAAGACAATCTCCATTAGCATTATTAACAGCAATTCTTACAAGAAAATTGGCAAGTCTATAATCTGTTGTAAATTGCCCTATAATAATACGCTGAGAAACCTGAATCGCACTTTCAAGCAAACTCTGCATATCTGACTGCACCATACAATCAAGTTTTGTATTACACAAAAATGAATTTATTTCTAATAATTGAATCCAAACAATTTTTGGCAAAATATCTTCATATTCAATTTTATGAAACACAGAGAAAAAATCACACTTTGCTGTTATTTCTTCAAAAATAGATAAGGCAACTTTAGGTATAATATCATCTTTTATTTCTGTAATTTTTTCTGCTGCAGAGAAACGAGAACGAATGATATGAGCAAATGTTATTTTATTTATCCAATCCAGCAATATAACTTTTGAATAAGCTACATAAGCATCTTTTTCATCTTTAATATATTCACTGCTTGCACCATCCCACCATAAGTCAATAAAATTCGCTAATGTAGCATTTTCTTTTCCTTTCTCTTTTAAATATTCCGCTGTTGCACTTTTATTTTGCAAAACGAATGCTTCCGAAGTTGAATTTACAAATGCTTCTCCAGCTCGTAATGGTTTAAAACTTTCCAAAGAAATATATCGATTCACTTCATCGACAACTTTAAACAAAGTTTTTAACCAATCTGATTTATACAGCATTACATCATTGCGATTTTCTGAAATCAAGGAACTATTGTCCCAAGTTTCTACTGCTTCAAATTTTCCTGTGATTTTGTTTTTTACATAAAAAATTGCATAACGAAAATTCCAAATAACTGTACTTGAAAGTCCAAGATTTTCAGCTTTTCGCCATGAATCAGTTACAAAATTAATATCATCAATTGGAACATCTGGCATTTTCAATTCCCAGCCCTGTAAAATAAGAGACTGGTTTTCATCTCCAAAAAGCAATACATCAGGAAACATTCTCTGTTTTCCAGTATTAATTGTTGTTTCACCTCCGGCCATTTTTATTTTGAAATTAGGTTTATCTTTTACGTATGCAGATATTTCCTGAATAATTTGAATCGCCCAGCTTCGTTCATTTGCTTTTAATGTTACTGCCATAATACGCTCCCAGAAAATACTGACTTTCTATAACTTTGATTCAGATTCCATTTCACTTTGCATTTTTTCAACTGTTTTTTTTATACGTTCATTGCAAACTTTTATATAATCTGCAGGCTCTACTTTGTGCAACATAATCTCTTCATTTTTTTCTATTCCGATAAATTTGCGATTTTCCAACAAGGCAGAAATAAGAAAACTTCCACTTCCACATGCATTATCAAGCACAATATCACCAGAATTTGTGTATGTTTTTATTAGATAACGACCTAGTTCTACAGGCTTTTGTGTAGGATGATAAACAGTTCCTTCGCTTTCTGCAGTTTTAAAATATACACAGTCATCAATCCCATCTTCTTCATAAAAAAGAACATCATTCGGATAGCGTTGACCGTCACTTTTTACATGGCAAGGTTTAAAATCTCCATAACTTCCAGTGAACTGATTTTTACGAATACCCTTATCATAACTTTCCCCACGTGTCATTTGAGGATTATATGTTGGCTGCTTTTTATAGAAGATACAAATATCTTCATGTTTACGAAGAGGCTGCTTCTTTGCATTAAGAAAATTTGTAGATTTTGACTTTATCCAGACAATTTTATACTTGAACCATTCTTCATTGCTTAAAATCAACCTAGCAGTAAAAACTCCTTGTGATGTTAAAACTATAACGCCGTTGTCTTTTATAATCCTTTTATATTCTGACCACAATTTATTCAAGTCTATGACTGAATCCCATTTATTTTGTGTTGTTCCATAAGGCAAATCACAAAGAATCATGTCAACAGATTTATCAGGCATAGTAGCCATTACATCAAGACAATCACCCTGAATAACTTTATTTATAAACTCTGAAATATTTTTTCTATCTACTGGCGGAGCGGACTCTATTTTTTCTCTTCCACTTTGCAATGTTTGAAGAATAGAATTAATATCCTCTAAACTATAAAGACGATAATCATTATAAGGATTTCGCTGCGATTTCAACTTTCCACTTTTATCCCAATTTCTTAAAGTTGAAACAGAAACACCAAGCCTTTTAGAAGCATCTTGTACAGTCAAATATTGTCCGAAATTATTCATAAATACACTCTTAAACATTAGCAAAGGTTAGCAAACCTTATTAAAAGAAGTATAGTCTTTTCTTTTAAAAAATCAAGATGAAATGCTTTGTAAATTTTTTCTAAAAATGTTTTTAGCTGGAAATTTTATCTGTCAACTTTCTCCCCTCCCCATACTTCCCCGCCATCTTCTCGCATTCCACCCGAATCTCTTCCCTCAACCTTGCAGGCTTTATCACCGTAACGGAATCGCCGAAGCCCATTGCCCAGGAGAACACCATCTGCTTCTGGTTCGAGCTGAATTTCAGAAGAACCGAGCCGTCCTCGTGCTGAGCGACCAGCTGATTTTTGTGCCATTCGCGCTCACAAATGCAGCAGCAAAAAGTGCAATACCCAGCGTTTCCCATAGCCACGAAAGTTCATGTAGGATTTTTATGCGCTCATCATCTCCTGTTCGTTAAACTGGAATTTTCAAATTAGTCTTTGCAAATAACCTTTGAACCTTCACCATCAATTACAATTCCCTGACGGTTGTTAATTGGGCATAGATTCAAATCC
>OIZO01000299.1_pt1 | contig 35811 bp, 24 predicted proteins | sample 1588551 | NCBI WGS metagenome assembly OIZO01 (sample SAMN03283271) | human gut metagenome | biome: human-associated habitat; material: feces | host: Homo sapiens | place: Peru | collected 2012 | reverse complement strand
ACGATTCCGAAACCGAACTGTACTATTTAAACAGCCGCTACTACGACCCGGAAATTGGGCGGTTTATTAATGCGGATGGCTATGTTTCCACGGGGCAGGGCGTACTGGGAAACAATATGTTCACCTATTGTGGGAATAACCCGATTATCAAATTTGATTTCACGGGGAATGGTTGGTTATTGGCTACCTTAATTGTAGTTGCTGCTACAGTGTTGATTGCTCATGTTGTGGCAATCAAGAAAATCAATAATTCAGCAGCCAATCCTGTTGAAAAAAAGCTGGCAAAGAAAGATTATTTTGCTGCATATAAAGTGGACAAATCTCGAAAGATTGCAGATAAATATACTGATAAATATTATGGAAAGGGAGCGCATAAAGCCGATAATAACCAAGCTAATGCATTTAGGCATGCTATGTGGAGTGCGGTTATGACAGATAAAATCGGAAAGAAAAAAGCAAGGAAATTTGCCACTGCACACGAAATGGTTAAAAATTTTAAAGAGTGGCAAGAAAATTGTGAGATGGATTTATTTAATAACGCATTAGGTAGACAAATTGCAGAGGAAAATGAAGGAAAAGGATACGATGTTTTTGCTGAAAAAATTCATGAGGCAATTAATGATGGGAAAGCGGTGGTTATTGAATGGGATTCAAATTTAGATTAAACATCGTCCTTTTATTGGCGATAGCATTGTTATTGGGTGGCTGTAAAGCTAAGCTGCCTTCATCGAAAGATTATTGCCAAAAACTGTATAATAGCCTTACCGAAACGGCCGAAATAACCTTAGGTGATGTTTTTGATTTTGCCTTTGACCGGGTTTATTTTATAAATGAAAACTACATGGATGGCCCGATGTTTTCAGAGCGGTATGGTTTAAATTTAAATATACCTCAAGTGGAAGAAAGCTCTCGGGAAGATGTTCGGCGTGCGGTTTTTGTGGATGAAAACGGCAATTTTATTTATGAATTTAAGTGCGAGTACAGTGATAAGGTTTTACCGTATCGTGAGGGGATTGTGGCCTATCCCGAAACAAAGTTAAGACTTGTTGAATTGTATGATAATAAAGTAAAAAAATTTGAGGCGGTTAATGCCCAAAGCTTTTTGCCGAAAAAATAGCGCCGGTATGAAAAACGCAGCTATAGTAGATTATAAAATTGTCAACCTGTTAGAAGCGGGCAAATGGTAAGGCGCTAAGCTTTGCGTATAACGAGTCGGGCATTCGCACCCAAAAAACCGTAGACGGCGTTACCACCGAGTATTATTTAGACGGCAGCACCGTGCTGGCCCAAAAAACCGGGAACAACACCGTTTGGTATTATTACGATTGCAACGGCACCCGCGAGGCTTTGGAATACGGCGGGCAGGTTTACTATTACCTTTACAACGCCCAAGGCGATGTTATGGCGCTGTACGATAACGATTTAAATATTGTTACCGAATACACTTACGATAGCTGGGGCCGGGTGCTGAGCATAACCGGCTCACTGGCCGAAACAGTGGGCAAGGCCAACCCTTTCCGCTACCGGGGGTATTACTACGATTCCGAAACCGAGCTGTATTACCTCAACAGCCGCTACTATGACCCGGAAATGGGTAGGTTTGTGAATGCGGATACAAGTGATATTCTTGAAGAAGAGCAAAACAATATTTTGGAACACAATCTGTTCGCCTATTGTTTAAATAATCCCGTTAATATGATTGATTCGGCAGGAGAAATTCCACGATGGATAGTTACGGGCGTTATACACCTTGCTATTACACGGAAAGCTGGCTTATACGGATGGGCTTGGTATTATTTAGCAAAGGGAGCAATTTCTGCCGCGGGCAATGCATTTTTAGCGTATAAAGGATATAGTCTATCTCGGGCAATGTTTAATCATGGGATGTGGGGATATGGAAGAACCCCATCTTATTCCATCAAAAATCTGATGATTAGTAGACTTAAATCCTCAAACAAAATGCGTAATGCTATTGCAGGTGTAATGAAAAATGCGAGAGGAAGAAGTATTAATAAAAACAGTTGGGTTGAATTTGACCGAAGAAATTCAACCAATGCAGATTTGTACTATTCATTACAACATGTTAGCTTTAATGTTAGGGGTACAAAATCAAGAGGAGTATGGAATTTAACAATAACTGTTTGGGATACCTATAATTTTGATAACATTAGATCATTTTCCGGGCTATCATTTGGAAATGCTGCAAATGATTTGGGATGGGCAATGCAAAGAATTGGGATGATGACCCCATATAATATTTCTGTATCGTATAGAATACGGTGGTGATCATATGAGAAAGGTTATTATTACAATTATGCTTATTTCGCTTGTTTTTGGCTTGAGTGGCTGCACTACAAAGCATCTAACAATTGAACAATCACAGAAAAATTTCCTTGTTTATCAGGAGTCCTTGCAAAGAATTACAGAGCAGTATGGCCTTTCGTTAATTGCAAATGAGATAAATTATTTTGAAAATCAGAATTCATATAAAGATTTTACCGTTACTGTCAGTTCAAATAGCGTTATAGAAATTTTGTTAACAAATTCTGCTTTGGAATCAGAAAAAGGGGTGGAAAATTGTAGTATTTACTACAGAATAAGTAATATAAGTTCTGTGAATGATTACAATATACCGCTATTTGTTGATATAGTAAATTCTGTTTCCGGCAAGAGCATATCAGTTGATTTTTGTGCTGAATTTTTGAATGCACCCGAAAGCAAGTATTCGGCTGAAAAACGATATGGCTACAGAAAACTGAACGGCGAGATTATTGCAAAAGAAAAGCCGCTTAATTTTTTTGCGGATTGGAGCATCAGTTATATTTTAAAAAGCAATGAAGGTGAATTAGGCTTCGGAGGATTAACGAAGCAGCTTTCTGAGTAATTACCGTTATTGCTGGCCCAAGGCGATGTTATGGCGCTGTACGATAATGATTTAAATATTGTTACCGAATACACTTACGATAGCTGGGGCAAGCTTTTAAGCGTTACCGGGTCTTTGGCCGAAACCGTGGGTAAAGCCAACCCGTTCCGCTACCGCGGGTATTATTACGATTCCGAAACCGAACTGTACTATTTAAACAGCCGCTATTACGACCCAGAAGTTGGGAGGTTTATTAATGCGGACGGCTATGTTTCCACGGGGCAAGGCGTTTTAGGGAATAATATATTTGCCTATTGTGGGAATAACCCTGTTAATTTATTTGATGAATATGGCCAAGATCCTGTTCCTGTATGGGCCAAGAATATTTTATATGGAACTCCAACTGAACGTGACTATGCACAGGCTTTAGCTGCAGATATTAATGCTTGGGCTGGATCTGCTAGGTATACTGTAGAAAAGGCAAAGGAAATTGCTGAAAAAAATAAAATTTTCGGCGTTGGAAAAACCAAATCAAAGCCAAATTTTACAAGCCGAAAAGACAAACGACATGGGAGTGAAAATAGGCAAAAAACTGGAAGTAGAGAGCGTAATATTGGACACAGAAATGGAGAAGAACATAGTCGGGTACCAAAAGGGAAATATGGAAACACCAAAAGAGTTGTTTTAACATACGATGTTGCGCCGTTAGATTTTGCTGCAACATTTGAAATAGCATCAATCACATTGGCTATTGGATTTGTGGTGGCCAATGATGTGACAGGCGGAGGGATTGTAGATGATATTTTGCTGGAGCGAATGGTAAGGGCTCTGTGGGATTTGACAGATAAGGCTGTAAGTGGTGGATAGAAAAATGAATATAGTAAATTTAAAAAACGGCATAACGGTTTATTTAGACCCCTTGCCGAATACCCATTCCATTTGCCTTTCACTGTGCGTTTGGGCCGGCCCGTTTTTTGAAAAAAGCGGCCAAAACGGCATTTCACACCTTTTAGAGCATTTGCATTTTAGGGCACTGGGGGAGTGGACGCAGCGCCGGCTTTATTTTGAAATGGAGAAAATTGGGACGACTTTGCGCGGAACGACCTTTAATAACCTTTTAAAGTTTGAGGTTAAGGTTTTGCCGCAGTACCTTTTGCAGGCGTTAGATATTTTGCAAAAAATTTTAAATTCCACCCCGTGGAGCGAGCAGGATTTTAAGGCCGAAAAGGCAGTTGTTTTAAATGAGCTCAGCGAAAAATACCAGTATGATGCGGGCGAGCTGGCCTTGCGGCAAATTTTTAAAACCGGCACTTATGCGGGGCCAATTTTGGGCACCGAAAAAACGGTAAACAGCCTAAATTTAAAAGATGTTTTGCAGTACAAAAAGCAGGTGTTTTCGGCCGGTCGGGTTAGCCTGTTTGTTTCCGGCGCTTTTCGGGCCGAGGGGGTTTTAACGCCACTAACCCAAAAATTAGGCGCCTGCCCCCTGCCGGCGCCGGTTGCTGCGCTTAAAAGCAAGGCCAATTTTAAAAGCCAAAGAATAAAAACCGTTATTTTGCCGGGCGAGTTTACCGACGCGGCGCTTTCTTTTGTTATTCCCCGCGGTTTGGCGCAAAAAAACCAAGCGGAGTTAGACCTTTTGCAGTGCATTTTGGGGGAGGGGGTTGGCTCCCTTTTGCAGCGCCGGGTAAGAGAGGAGCTGCAGCTAACCAATTGCATTTACACGCAGCTGGATTATTATTTAAACTGTGCGGTTTTGCAAATTGATTTTTCGGTATTAACAGAGCGTTTTTTGCCTTGTCTGCAGGCTGTTTTTGCCATAATGAACGGGCTGAAAAAAGAAGTTGATGCCGGGGATTTGGCTGCGGCTGTGCCTTTTTATGCACAAAATCGGCTGTTTGAATTGGATGATCCGGTTGAAAAAAACGCACAAAACATTTTGTTTTATTTTGTGCGGGGAATGGAAAGACCGTCTGTTTCAAGCTATTGCAATATTACTGCTGAGATTATTCGCCAATTGGCAAGCAATCTTTTTCAACCCGAAAATGCTTATTTAACTGTTTGCAGCAGCCGAAAAATATCGGTTAAAAGCCTTAAAAAACAGTTGAAGCTATTAAATGAATAAGTTTTTTGATAAAGCGCTTTTTAAAAGTTGATATTGACCCGACTCTTATTGCAATATTTAATATTTATTGTTTTTCAGGTTTTGCCATGAAGTTAATAAACCTGCTTTACAACCGGGGGCTTGCGTGTAATGCGTAAAAAAATGATGATTGTTGTTTTAATTCGGTTATTATTTTGCCAAGATTGGCTTTTTCAAGAATTTCGACATTATCGTCGAAATTACCCTTTCGCATAGCGGCGTAAATAAGCCTAAGATCATTTTCAATAAGCTGTACCTGCATTATCAGTTCACTGTGAATAAGTTTAAATTTATCCCTTGTCAAGTAAATCACTACCATAACAATTATAATTTGATGATTAGGAAAAAGCAATATCATACATAAATAAAATCAAATCAAATATTGCGCTGCTGTAAACAAAGAAAAAGAAATTTCCAGTCCACATTTGATGATGTGGTCGTAAAAATGCAATTTTTTCAAAAGTGGCGGCGAAACGCCTAAATAAACATAAAAAATGACCGAAAGTGGAGAACAAACTCTGCTTTCGGTCAAAATTTTGGTCCGAGTGACAGGGATCGAACCTGCGGCCTGATGGTCCCAAACCACCCGCGCTCCCAGCTGCGCCACACCCGGATTTATTTAATTTTTTGTGATTTCAGTATCTGTGGGATACTATGTGGTCGTTGCCTTATTATAAAACAAATTGGCGGAAAAATAAAGAGCTGAAACCGCCGTGTGTAAGGCTTTGTTGAGGATTTGCGGAAAAGTCATAAATGCGTCTGCATACGCTCCCAAAGCAGGCGCGCTACCAACTGCGCTACACCCGAAAAAATAGTTGCTTTGCCGCTGAAAGCAGCAGCCCTTACAACGGCTAATATTATATCAAAAACCAACGCCGCTGTCAAGGGCTAAAAACAGGTTTTGTAAACACAGGCAAAATAAATTGCCGAAAGGGGTTGACAGAACCAAAAAACCGTAGTATAATGATAAACTGTCTAATGATGGAGTATTATCCCCATATTGTACCAATATGGCGGGTAGGGTGGCTATTGCTGTTTTTTTTAAGGTCGATTTTATTCGGCTTTGGGTTGGCCGTAGCACAACCGCCGCCGTCATGTAAATATATAAGGAGTGATTAAAGCTTATGGCGCCGAAAAAAGTAATGCTGGGCAAAAATGAGCGTATGAGTTTTTCCAAGATCAATGAGGTTATTAATATGCCGAACCTGATTGAAATTCAAAAAAACTCTTACCAATGGTTTGTAAAAGAGGGGCTCAAGCAGGTTTTTTCGGAAATGTCGTCCATTACCGACTTTTCCGGGAATTTGCAGCTGGATTTTATTGATTACAGGTTAGAGGACACTCCTAAATACAGCGTAACGGAATGTAAAGCACGCGATACTACCTACGCCGCGCCGCTGCGCGTAATTGCACGCCTTTATAATAAAGAAACGGGCGAAATTAAAGAAAACGAAGTTTTTATGTGCGAATTTCCGCTGATGACCGATGCGGGCACCTTTGTAATTAACGGTGCGGAGCGCGCCATTGTTTCGCAGCTGGTGCGTTCGCCCGGCGCCTACTTTGGCGTAGAGGAACGCAACGGCAAGGAGTTTTTTACTTCTACCATTATTCCAAACCGCGGCGCGTGGCTGGAATATGAAACCGATATGCACGATGTTGATGTTATTCATGTTCGGATTGATAAAAACCGCCGTTTTCCGCTGGCAACCTTTATTCGCTCTTTAGGGGCATACACCGATTTTCCACTTTCCACCAATGAGGATATTTTAGCTGTTTTGGGCGAGGACGACCGTCTTTACGCTACGCTGGAAAAAGACCCTTCGGTAAATACTGATTCCGCTTTAATAGAGGTTTACAAAAAGCTGCGCCCCGGCGAGCCCGCCACCATTGAAGGCTCCCGCCAGCATGTACAGCAGCTGTTGTTTGACCCGCGCCGCTACGATATTTCCCGCGTGGGGCGTTACAAGTACAACAAAAAGCTCTCCTTAGCGCCGCGTATTGAGGGCCACAAGCTGGGCGAGCCGGCCGCCGACCCCCGCACCGGTGAGGTGCTGTTTGAGGCCGGCACGCTGCTCTCTCGCAAAGACGCGCAATTGCTGCAGCAAAAGGGTGTTCGCAGTGTAGTGCTGGATCTAACCGACTTAGAGGGCAACAGCCACACCTTTAAGGTGCTTTCTAACGGCATGGTAAATCTGAAAGACTTTGTTAGCCCCGCCGTTTACGAAAAGGCTTACGCCGAGGGGCTGAACGAGCAGGTTAGCTTTAGCCTGCTTTGCACCCTGTTAGACAGCTGCGAAAATGACGACGATTTGCTGGAGGCGTTGCTGAATAACGCTGACAGCCTTATTCCCAAAAGCATTTGTGTAGACGATATTTTGGCAACCGTAAACTACTTTATGGGTCTACCGCACGATATTGGCTGCACCGACGATATTGACCACTTGGGCAACCGCCGTATTCGCTCGGTTGGCGAGCTGCTGCAAAACCAGTTCCGCATTGGTATTGCCCGTATGGAGCGCAGCATTCGCGAAAAAATGACCATTCAGGCGCAGGAGCCGGATTCGGTAACGCCGCTGACCTTAATTAACGGCCGGCCGGTAAGTGCCGCAATTAAAGAATTCTTTGGTTCTTCGCCGCTTTCCCAGTTTATGGACCAAACCAACCCGCTTTCCGAGCTAACGCACAAGCGCCGTTTGTCGGCCTTGGGCCCGGGCGGTCTTTCGCGCGATCGCGCCAGCTTTGAGGTGCGCGACGTACACTACAGTCACTACGGCCGCATGTGCCCGATTGAAACCCCGGAAGGCCCGAATATTGGCCTGATCTCGTACCTTGCTACTTTTGCAAAAATTAACGAGTACGGGTTTATTGAAGCGCCGTTCCGCAAGGTAGATAAAGCCACCGGCCGCGTACTGGATGAGGTTTATTACCTAACCGCCGATGAAGAGGACGAATACATTGTAGCCCAGGCGAACGAGCCGCTGAATGAGGACGGCACCTTCAAAAATGCCAAGGTCAACGCCCGTTTCCGCGACCGGTTTATGGAAGTGGAGCGTGAGCGCACCGATTTTATGGATGTTTCCCCGAAAATGGTTGTTTCGGTTGCAACGGCAATGATCCCGTTTTTGGAAAACGACGATACCAACCGCGCCCTAATGGGTTCAAATATGCAAAAGCAGGCGGTTCCGCTGCTTAAAACCGAAAATCCGTACGTTGGCACCGGCATGGAGTACAAGGCCGCCATTGACTCGGGTGTTGTAGTGTTGGCCGAGCAGGCCGGCGTTGTAACCCGTGTAAGCGCCGATAAAATTACCATAAAGCAGGATGACGGCATCACCAAAACTTACGAGCTGATTAAGTTTTTACGTTCTAACCACGGCACCTGCATTAACCAGCGCCCCATTGTGAACGAGGGCCAACGCGTTGAAAAAGGCGAAGTGATCGCCGACGGGCCGGCCACCTCTAACGGTGAAATCAGCTTGGGCCGTAACGCTTTAATTGGCTTTATGACCTGGGAGGGCTATAATTACGAGGATGCTGTTTTAATTAACGAGCGCCTGGTTCGGGATGATGTTTACACCTCGATCCACATTGAGGAGTTTGATATTGAAGCGCGCGACACCAAGCTGGGGCCGGAGGAAATTACCCGTGATATTCCCAATGTTGGCGAGGACGCTTTAAAAGACTTGGACGAACGCGGCATTATTCGCATTGGCGCCGAGGTTCGCTCGGGCGACATTTTGGTTGGTAAGGTTACCCCAAAGGGCGAAACGGAGCTGACCGCAGAGGAGCGCTTGCTGCGTGCCATTTTTGGAGAAAAGGCCCGCGAGGTAAGAGATACCTCGCTGCGCGTGCCGCACGGCGAATACGGCACGGTTGTAGATGTTAAAGTATTCTCCCGCGAGAATGCCTCGGAGCTTAGCCCGGGCGTTAATTTGGTAGTTCGCTGCTACATTGCGCAAAAGCGTAAGATTTCGGTGGGCGATAAAATGGCCGGCCGCCACGGTAACAAGGGCGTTGTTTCCCGTATTCTGCCCAGTGAAGATATGCCGTTTTTAAAGGACGGTACCCCGCTGGATATTGTATTAAACCCGCTGGGCGTTCCGTCCCGTATGAATATTGGTCAGGTGTTGGAGGTGCATTTGGGCTACGCCGCCGCCGCTTTGGGCTGGAAGGTTTGCACCCCGGTATTTGACGGCGCGCACGAGTCGGATATTACCGAGTGCTTCCGCCTGGCGAACTGTATTCACGACGAATATGTAGACCGTGCCGATATGCCGCTGGATAGCGGCTACCAGGCCGACCCCGCTAAAATTGACGGCAAATTTACCCTTTACGACGGCCGTACCGGCGAAAAGTTTGATAACCCCGTTACGGTAGGGTATATGTACTACCTAAAGCTGCACCATTTGGTAGACGATAAGATCCACGCCCGTTCTACCGGTCCGTACTCCTTAGTTACGCAGCAGCCGCTTGGCGGTAAAGCCCAGTTTGGCGGCCAGCGTTTTGGTGAAATGGAAGTTTGGGCCTTAGAGGCCTACGGCGCCGCGTACACCCTGCAGGAAATTTTAACCGTTAAGTCGGACGATGTGGTAGGCCGTGTAAAAACCTACGAGGCCATTGTTAAGGGCGAGAATGTTCCCGAACCGGGCGTTCCGGAATCCTTTAAGGTGTTAATTAAAGAGCTGCAGTCTTTGGCCTTAGATGTTAAAGTGCTGGACAAGGACGAGAACGAAATTGACCTGAAGCAAACCTTTGAAGAGGACGAAATTGATTTTTCACCCTCGGCCCGCCGGCAGGATAACCATTTTGACGAGCAGGTAGTAGCAGAGGAAAACAGCTTTGACGGTTACGCCCTGCAGGACGAAAACGGTGAGGACATTATTACCGAAGCCGAGGACGACGCCGACGATGTTGTTTTAGATGACGAAGAATTATAATTCAGGAGGAAACCAAACATGGATTGCATAGAATTTGAATCAATTAAAATCGGCCTGGCTTCCCCTGAAAAGATCAGAGAATGGTCTTATGGTGAAGTTACCAAGCCCGAAACCATTAACTATCGCACCCTAAAGCCGGAAACCGGCGGTTTGTTCTGCGAGCGTATTTTTGGCCCGCAGAAGGACTGGGAGTGCCACTGCGGCAAGTACAAGCGTATTCGCTACAAGGGCAAAATTTGCGAGCGCTGCGGCGTTGAGGTTACCCGCTCTAAGGTTCGCCGCGAACGGATGGGTATTATTGAATTAGCCGCCCCCGTTTCACACATTTGGTACTACAAAACAATTCCCTCCCGCTTGGGGTTAACGCTGGATGTTACCCCCCGCGTGTTAGAGCAGGTGCTGTATTTTTCGCAGTACATTGTTATCGACCCGGGCGACACCCCGCTGGAGAAAAAGCAGCTGTTAAGCGAATCGCAGTATAAAGAATACCGTGATAAATACGAGAATGACTTTGAGGCCGGCATGGGCGCCGAGGCCATTCAAAAGCTGTTAAAGGATATTGACCTTGAAAAAACTTGCGCCGAGCTGCGGGAGGAGCTGGAAACCGCCAGCAACCAAAAGGCAGCCCGCATTATTAAACGGTTAGAGGTTTTAGACGCCTTTCGCCTTTCCGGCAACCGCCCGGAGTGGATGGTGCTGAACTGTATTCCGGTTATTCCGCCGGATCTGCGCCCCATGGTGCAGTTAGACGGCGGCCGCTTTGCCACCTCGGATTTGAACGATTTGTACCGCCGGGTAATTAACCGCAACAACCGTTTAAAGCGGCTGTTAGAGCTTTCCGCGCCGGATATTATTGTTCGCAACGAAAAACGTATGCTGCAGGAGGCGGTTGACGCTTTAATTGACAACGGCCGCCGCGGCAAATCGGTTACCGGGCCAAACAACCGCCCACTAAAATCGCTTTCCGATATGCTAAAAGGTAAGCAGGGCCGGTTCCGCCAAAACCTGTTAGGTAAGCGTGTAGATTATTCCGGCCGTTCGGTTATTGTTGTTGGGCCGGAGCTGAAAATGCACCAGTGCGGTCTGCCGAAGGAGATGGCGCTGGAGCTGTTTAAGCCGTTTGTAATGAAACGGCTGGTTAAAACCGATATTGTTAACAACATTAAAACCGCCCGTAAAATGGTGGAGCGCGCCGACCCGCAGGTTTGGGACGCTTTAGATGTTGTGATTAAAGAGCACCCCGTGCTGCTGAACCGCGCGCCGACCCTGCACCGTTTGGGTATTCAGGCCTTTGAGCCGGTGCTGGTAGAAGGCCGCGCCTTAAAGCTGCACCCGCTGGTTTGTACCGCTTACAACGCCGACTTTGACGGCGACCAAATGGCGGTTCATGTTCCGCTTTCTGCCGAGGCGCAGGCCGAAGCCCGCTTTTTAATGCTGGCGGCCAACAACCTGTTAAAGCCGTCGGACGGAAAACCGGTTGTTGTACCTACGCAGGATATGGTTTTGGGCTCTTACTACCTTACCATTGTTAAAAACGATGAGGCCGGCGCCCCCGTTACCGATGAAAACGGCAACACTGTTTACCGCACCTTCCGCGATAAGGACGAGGCCATTATGGCTTACCAAACCGGGTCATTGGGTCTGCACTCTTTAATTAAAGTGCGCATGACGGGCAAAGACGCTAACGGCGATCCCATTACCCGCATTATTTTAGCTACGGTAGGCTTCCTTATTTTCAACGAGTCTATTCCGCAGGACCTGGGCCGTATTGACCGTACCGTTGCAGGGCAGGAGTTAGAGCTTGAAATCCCGGTTTACAACAAAAACGGCAAGGTAAATAAGGTAGATAAGAAAAGCCTTGGTCGCATTATTGATGATTGTATTCGCGTTCACGGCACCAGCTTAACCTCTTTGGTGTTAGATAAAATTAAGGCAACCGGCTTTAAGTATTCTACCAAGGGCGCTATTACCGTAGCGGTAAACGACGCGGTAATTCCCCCCACCAAGGCCGAAATTATGGCCGGCGCCGAAAGGCAAATTGATGAATGCACCGCTTATTTCAAGCGCGGTTTAATTAGCGATGACGAGCGCAGCCGTAAGGTAATTGAAATTTGGAACAAGGCCACCGAAGAAGTTGCCGACGATTTGAAGGACAACTTAGACGAGTTCAACCCGATCTTTATGATGGCCGATTCCGGCGCCCGTGGCTCCATGAGCCAGATTCGCCAGCTGGCCGGTATGCGTGGACTAATTGCAAACACCGCCGGTAAGGTTATTGAAGTTCCAATTCGTGCAAACTATCGTGAGGGCCTGAATGTATTAGAGTACTTTATTTCCTCCCGCGGTGCTCGTAAGGGCCTGGCCGATACCGCACTGCGTACCGCCGACTCGGGTTATTTAACCCGCCGCTTGGTAGATGTTTCGCAGGATGTTATTATTCGCGAGGACGACTGTGGCGCCGATGTTGGCCTAAAAATTCAGGAAATTAAAGAAGGCAACCATGTGCTGGAGCCAATTGCCGAGCGTTTGACCGGCCGGTATTTGCTGCACGATTTTGTAGATGAAAACGGTAAGGTTTTAGTAAGTAAGGATGAAATGCTGACCGCCACCGAGGCTGAATTAATCGAGTCTAAATTGGCCGAGCGGCCGGAAGAGGAGCGCAGCATTGAAATTCGTTCTATTTTAACCTGTAAATCCGATCACGGCATTTGCCGCCGTTGCTACGGTGTAAACCTTGCAACCGGCACAAAGGTTACAATTGGTGAATCGGTTGGTATTATTGCGGCGCAGTCTATTGGCGAGCCCGGTACCCAGCTTACCATGCGTACCTTCCACACCGGCGGTATTGCCAGCACCGAGGATATTACCCAAGGTTTGCCCCGTGTTGAAGAGCTGTTTGAGGCTCGTAGGCCAAAGCACGCCGGCTTAATTAGCAAATGCGCCGGTACCGTTGCTATTGACGATGAAAAGCGCAACAAGGCCGTTGTTGTTACCGGCATTGACGCCGACGGCAACCCGTACGAGGAGCGCATGAGCATTTCGGCCGGCGCCCACTTAAAGGTTACCGACGGTGATGTGGTAGAAAAGGGTCAAGTGTTAATTGACGGCGCCATTGCCCCGCAGGATATTTTAGAGATCTTAGGGCCGGAGGCTGTTCAAAACTACATTATTGAGCAAATTCAATCTACCTACCGTACGCAGGGTGTTGATATTAACGACAAGCACATTGAAGTTATTATTCGCCAAATGATGCGCAAGGTTATTGTAAACGAGCCGGGCAGCAGCAAGCTGTTACCGCTTTCGCGCATTGAATGCAGCGAGTTTGACAAAGCCTGCCAGGAGATTAAAGACCGTATTGCAGCCGGCGAGACCGATTTGACGCTGCCTACCTGCACCCCGGTTCTGCTGGGTATTACCAAGGCTTCCCTGGCAACCGATTCGTTCCTTTCCGCTGCGTCGTTCCAGGAAACGACCCGCGTATTGACCGAGGCTGCCATTATGGGTAAGAGCGACCCGCTGTTTGGCCTGAAAGAAAATGTTATTATTGGTAAGCTGGTTCCGGCCGGCACCGGTATGAAGCTTTATAACGAAAAGGCCAAGGATGTTATTAACAATTACGAGGCTGCAAAAAAAGCCGCGTGTGAGGCCGAATTGGCCGCCAGCGAGGCCGCCGCTGCCGAGTCGGTAGCCGCTGCTGCAGTCTCCGAGAGCGAAGCCGCAGCCGCAGCGCCGGTTGCCGAGGTTGAGCCCGCTGCCGAGCCTGCGCCGGAGGCGCAGCCCGAACAGCCGGAAAGCCAAGAGTAATTTACAATAAGCCTTCGCAGTAAAGCTTAAAATGCGCCCGACTTTTGCTGGGCGCATTTTTTGCACCGCCAAAATTGGCAAAAATTTTCAAAGGTTTTATTTTGGCGTTTTGCAATGAGCAGCCTTGCAAGGCGTAGAAAAACCAAAAGAAAGGAATTTTAAAGAATGACCGACCCCGTAATTCAAGAACCAACCGCGCCGCGGGCGGCGGAGCAGCCAAACGCCGCTTCGGCACAACCCCAAACAGTGAACCCGCAGGCGGCAGAGCCACCCCAAGCCGAGTTGGCACAATCTTGGCCGGTAGAGCAGCCCAAAACCGCCCCGGTACAACCGCCGGCGACCGAGCAGGGCCAAGAAATTTCGGCGCAGCTGCAGAAAACCGCAGCGGCCGCACAAGCTTTTCCGCCGCAAGCATCGGCGGATTCGGCAATGCCGAACCGGGGCGGCGAACTGCAGCTCCAAGCCCCCACGCCCAGGGCGGTAGCCTTTGCTGCACCGCCGGCCGCCCCGCAAGGCGCCCAAATGCCGGTGCCGCGCAAGGGGTTAAGCACCGGGGCAATTGTTGGCATTGTGTTAGGCGCCGTTGTCGTATTTTTGGTGGCAGCTGTTGCGGCCTCGGCCGTTTTTTTGGCAGCGTTTGGCAAGGCCGAGCCTAAGGATTTTGTAAAAGACGGCTTGCACATTACCTTAACCGACGATTTTACCGCTACCGAAATGGAGGGCTTTACCGCATGCTACAGCGCGGATGACGCAGTTGTTTTGGTACTGAAAGAGCCGTTTACATTGGCCGATGGTTTTGAAAATTACACCGTTACCCAGTACGGCGAGTTGGTTATTCAAAAGAGCAATTACAGCAGCCAAACAAAGCTGGAGCAGCAAGACGGCTTAAATTATTTTGAATACCGGTATAAAAACGAGCAGAACCAGCAGGAGTACCATTACATTGCCACCCTGTTTAAAAGTAAAGACGCCTTTTGGTTGGTGCAGTTCGCCGTGCTGCAAGACGATTTTGAGGAGCAGCGGCCGCAGCTCATGCAGTGGGCAAAATCGGTAAGCTTTGAGGAATAAATTTTAAAAATAAGAATAAAAAAACAAGCAGTGCTGCCGCTGCTTGTTTTTTGCTGCCCTGCCGACTTTTTGGTGCAGGGCGCTTGCCCTTGGCAAAATAAAACGCTTTAGTTTTTAGAAAGCTTTATGCTTTGGTTTAACTGCCGGTAGGTTTTTACAATAATAATGCCCGAAATAATGGCGGTTAAAAGGTCGGATACCGGCATAGAATACAGCACGCCGTTTAGCCCCAAAAACTTGGGCAGCAGCAATGCAAAACCTACGCCAAACACAATTTCACGAACCATGGAAAGCAGCGTAGAAGCCGCCGCCTTGCCCATTGCCTGCATAAAAATAAAGGTTGCTTTGTTTAGGCAGGCCAAAACAATTAGGCAAAGGTAAACCCTAAAAGATAATATGGCAAAATCAGTGTAATAAACACTCTCGTTTGCGGCGCCAAAAATTTGTATTACGGCTTTGGGAAAAGCCTCTGCAATAACAAGCGCTACGGCGCCCACGCAGGTCTCGGCGCAAAGCAGCCTTGTAAACAGCTCTTTAACCCGGCTAAATTGCCCGGCCCCTATGTTGAACCCAACTAGGGGAATACACCCGGCCGCCATGCCAATGACAACCGAGAGGACTATTTGAAAAAACTTCATTACAATGCCAACAACCGCCATTGGAATTTGGGTGTATTGCGGCTGGCCAAAAATTTCGTCTAAGGCGCTGTATTGGCGAATCATGTTGTTAATAGCCATCATGGCCGAAACAAGCGAAATTTGCGCCAAAAAGCTGCAAAGCCCCAGCGAAAGCGTTCGGGCAATTATTTTAAAATTCAGTTTAAAATCTAACCCCTTGGGTTTAATTATTTTGGCGTGGACTAAGTACCAGCCGGCCAGCACAGCCGTAATAATTTGTCCAATTACGGTGGCAACGGCGGCACCCATCATTCCCCAGTGAAAGCCGAAAATAAAAATAGGGTCTAAAGTAATGTTGGCGGCGGCGCCGGCAAGGGTAGAAAGCATGGCAAATTTCGGGCTGCCATCGGCCCGAATAATGGGGTTTAGCGCCTGCCCAAACATATAAAACGGTACGCCAAGGGTAATCCAAAAAAAGTATTCCTTAGAAAGGGCAAAGGTCTCGGCGTTAACTTTTCCGCCAAACGCCGTTAAAATCGGCTCGGCAAAAATTAGGTAAACAGCGGTTAAAATAATGCCGGCAACCAGGCAGAGGATTACCGAATTGCCAACGCTGCGGGTCGCGTTTTTGCTGTTTTGTTCCCCCAGCGAAAGGCTTACAAAAGCGCAGCAGCCGTCGCCTAACATTACCGCAAGTCCCAGCGCAATAACCGTAAGCGGAAAAACAACTGTGTTGGCGGCATTGCCGTAAGAGCCAAGGTAGCTGGCATTCGCAATAAAAATTTGGTCTACAATGTTGTACAGCGCCCCGACCAGTAAAGAGATGACGCAGGGCACAGCGTAGCTTCTCATAAGCTTTGCCACCCCTTGGGTAGCAAGGCTTTGTTGATTTTTGTTCATTTAATTTTCCTCCTAAAAACGCAAAAAATGCGTAAGCCCAAAAACTGGACTTACGCATTTTTTGCTACTCGTTAAAAGTATTATAGCACAAAAATTTCAGCTTTTCAAATGTTTTTTGCGCAGCTTAAAAAATTTGACAGCCAATAAATTTAAAAGCTAAAATTGCGGTAGCTTAAAAATTTTGGCTGTGCCGTGCAAAAAAAAGGGGGTAACCGCAGCACCCGGCACCAAAGCTGAGCCTAATTGGCGCAGCCAAAATGGCAAAGGGAAGCCTTTTTTTGGCGCAAGGTTTTTTAAACGCCGCTAAAGTAAAAGGCCTTTGGGGTCAGCCATTGTTCTAAAGGTTCGGCAAGGTCTTCGCAAAGGGCTTTTAGGGCACCTTGCAGGCGCCACTCAAGGTAAACAGCGGCGGCCAGCGGTAGGGGCTCTGCCGCGTTAAATTCGGGCAGCAGTCCGGTTAAAAACTGTTGGGTTTTTGGCAGGTTTTTGGTAAGTGCTTTTAAGGTTAGCGGGCTTTGCCGTGCCGGGTTTAGCAGCGCGGCGCCGTTTAGTGCATTGGGCGGGCAAATCGCGCAGGGTACTAGCGGCGTTCCGCAGTGCTGCAGCAGGGCGCGGTTTAAATTGGCTGGCGGTACCCCTAAAAAATAAAGGCGGCGAACCTTTGACGCTAACTGTAGTAAGGGCTCTTTTAAAAGGGGGAAGCCTTGCGGAATATAAACCTCCCGGTTTTTTAGGCTTGGGCTTTTTAAAAGGGTGGCCAAAAAGGCCTGCTGCAAAAAGGGCAAAACAGGGTAAACCCCCGGCAGGTTGCCGTAGGGGCTGCCGGCCGGCGGCACAAAATAATTCAGGTGTTTTAGGGCAGCGGCGTTTTTGCGCTGCTGCCGCTTTTTTTGCGTTGGGTTTAGCAGCAAAACTTGCAAATTGCCGTAGGGCGTTTGCCAGGCCTGCAGCTGTGGCTGCCGGGTGCGAGCGTTGCTTAGTAATATTACAGTAAAAATTTTCATCACCGTTTTATTGTATGTCCCACTTAAAAAATTCATGCCTGTTTGGTAAAAAATAAAGGGTTTTGTTTCTGCCGCCAAAGCTTGGCGCATATATTGCAAAGAGGTGATGAAAATGATTTTACTGAATAAAGGGGATAGCGGCAGCTATGTTTTTATGCTGCAGCTGGCGCTTGCCCGTGCGGGGGAAGCACCTGGAGAAATGGACGGTATTTTTGGCGAGCGAACCCTGCAGGCAACCCAAAGCTTTCAACAAAAGCAAAACTTGGTGCCCGACGGTATTGTTGGCCGAAAAACCTTTGCGGCGCTGCGCCCGTACCTGGTTGGGTACACCACCTACCAGGTTCAGCCGGGAAACACGGTTTTTGCCCTGGCCCAGCGCTTTGGCAGCAGTGTTGCGCTAATAGAAAACGCCAACCCCAAGCTGCGGCAGGCCGATTTAATGGTAGGGGATACCATTTATATTCCTTACAATTTTGAGCTGGTGCCAACCAATGTGGCGTACAATTCGCTGCTGTGCGAGCTAATTTGCGAGGGGCTGGCGGTGCGGTACCCGTTTATAGGCTTGCAAACGGTTGGCAAAAGCAAAAATAACCGACCGCTGGTGGTGCTAAAGCTGGGGCACGGTAAGCGGGAGCTGTTTTTTAACGCAGCCCACCACGCCAACGAGTGGATTACCACTCCAATGGTGCTGCGCTTTACCGAGCAGTATGCTAACGCGGTGGTAGACGCTGTTAAAATTGGTGACGCCTTTGCCGAGTATTTGTTTGATACGGTAACGCTTTATGTCATGCCAATGATTGATCCGGACGGGGTAGATTTAGTAACCGGCGCGCTGCTGAAAGACAGCGCAGCCTACAAAACGGCCGTTGGCTACGCCGGAAATTACCCGCAGATCCCCTTTCCCTCGGGGTGGAAGGCCAACCTTGCCGGGGTAGATTTAAACTTAAATTACCCCGCCATGTGGGAGCGGGCGCGGGAGCTTAAATTTGCAGCCGGCTACCAAAAGCCCGGCCCGCGGGACTATGTTGGCCCAAAACCGCTTAGCGAACCGGAATCTACCGCCGTTTTTAACTTTACGCAAAGCCGCAGCTTTGCGGCGGTACTGGCGTTTCACACCCAAGGGGAGGTTATTTACCAGGGCTTTGAGCGTTATCTGCCGCCCGGTTCGGCCGCTTTGGCGGCAAGGCTTGCAAGGGCCAGCGGTTACGCGGTTGAAAACGCCCCGGCCTATTCCGGCTACGCCGGATATAAGGATTGGTTTATTCTATCCTACAACCTGCCCGGCTACACGGTAGAGGTTGGGCAAGGGGTAAACCCCCTGCCAATAAGCTTATTTAACCGGTTTTACCCGCCGGCCGCCGCTTTAATGGCAGCTGCGCTGCAGGGAATATCGGCCGGGGAAGAAACGCCGGAAAGCACGGAATAATAGAAATTTTAGGGCGAAAACAGCAACTGGATTAAACCGATTTTCAAGTAATATTTGTGTCGGTTTCGGTGCCGATTTGGGCTAAAAATAAAGCGCTTTTTCAGGCGAAAATAGATGAATATTTTTAACAAAATAAGTTTTGCACCCATTTTTTAAAAGCAAAAGAATTGAAATTTTTTTGGAATTATTTGGGCTTTATTGGTAAGGCACTATTGTTAAAATAGGAAAAAATTTTGCCCCAAACAGCAAAAATTCTATTTTTAGCATAAAATTATTTTTAAAAAGTGGTTCTTAAAAAATGTTTGTACAAATAGTAATCAAACCTATCAACAGGGTTATCAACCGTTTTTCGCTTAAAAATGGTGAAAAATAGGGTGTTTTTGCTTTTAAATGTTAACAACTCGGTGGATAAGTTGAATACTTTTGGGTTTTTGCCCTTTTGAATTACCAAAAGCAGGAAAAAATTCAATACAAAAAGTATAGCTCTTGTTTTTCGTGCAAATTTGCGCCGCAATTTGCATATAATTACACCGTAGTGCCCTCGCAGCTTTAAAAAGTGCGGGTTAAAAATTAAAGGGGGTTTGTGTACCATGTGTGGTATTGCAGGGGAAATTGATTTTAAAGATTCGGTAGAATTGGCCGACTATCACGAAAAAATGCTGCTTTCCATGAAGCGGCGCGGGCCGGACGGCCACGGGATTTACCGGGCGCAAAACGCGGTGCTGCTACATACCCGTTTGGCGGTAATTGATGTTGAAAACGGCAAACAGCCCATGACGGTCACCCGCGGCAACCAAAGCTTTACGGTTTGCTACAACGGGGAGCTGTACAACACGGCGCAGCTAAGGGTAGAATTAATTGCCGCCGGCATGAGCTTTAAAACCAACAGCGACACCGAGGTGGTGTTAAAGGCGTATATGCACTACGGGGAAAGCTGTGTGCAGCACTTTAACGGCATTTTTGCCTTTGCTATTTACGAAAGCCACAACCGCCGCTTATTTATTGCGCGTGATAAAATGGGCGTAAAGCCGTTTTTTTACACGCTGCAGGGCGGCCGATTTATTTTTGCCAGCGAGCTGAAAACCGTTTTGTTACACCCGGCGGTTCCCCACGAAATTGACGAAATTGGCATTGGCGAGCTGCTGTTAATTGGCCCGGGGCGAACCCCTGGCTGCGGCGTTTTTAAAAATGTTTTTGAGCTAAAGCCCGGCGAGTGCGGCGTTTTTAACGAAACGGGGCTGCATTTGCGGCAGTATTTTGAATTTGTTGATCGCGAGAACACCCAGCCGGAGCAGGAGGTGATTGAGCGGGTGCGCGCCCTGGTGCAGGACGCCATTGAGCGCCAGCTGGTAAGCGATGTACCCATTGGTACTTTTTTGTCCGGCGGGTTGGATTCCAGCCTGATCTCCAGCATAGCGGCGCAGTATATGCGGCAGCGGGGCAAGCAGCTTACTACCTTTTCGGTAACCTACAAAAATAACGAAAAATATTTTAAAAAAAGCAAATTTCAACCAAACAGTGATGATAGCTACATTAAAATTATGGCCGATTATTTGCAAAGCAACCACATTAGCGTAACGGTAGATACCGACGAGGTGGTAGAAGCGTTGTACCGTGCGGTAGACGCGCGCGACCTGCCCGGCATGGCCGATGTAGACTCCTCGCTTTTGCTGTTTTGTAAAGAAATTAAAAACCATGTAACCGTTGCCCTTTCGGGCGAGTGTGCCGACGAAATTTTTGGGGGTTACCCCTGGTTTCGGGATCCGCAGGTGCGGGAACGGTACGGTTTTCCGTGGGCGCAATCTACCGCCTACCGGGCCGAATTTATTCACCCGCAGTGGCAAAGCCGCCTAAATGCGCAGGAATTTGTAAACAGTCGATACGAGCAGACCTTAAAAAATACCCCCTGCCGGCAAGGGCTAAGCCCGCTGGAAAACCGTATGCGACAAATGGTTTACCTAAACGCCAAGTGGTTTATGCAAACCCTATTGGACCGTAAAGACCGCATGAGTATGTACAGCGGGTTAGAGGTTCGGGTGCCGTTTTGCGATTACCGCATTGCCGAGTATTTGTACAGCGTTCCGTGGCAGCTAAAGGACTATAACGGCCGGGAAAAAGGGCTGCTGCGGCAGGCTATGCAGGGCTGGCTGCCAAGCGAAGTGCTTTGGCGCAAAAAAAGCCCTTACCCCAAAACACACAACCCGGCGTATTTTGAGGCGGTTAAGGCCGAGCTGCGCCAGCTGCTGGCAAATCCTGCTGCACCAATTTTTGCGCTGGTAGATAAAGCGGCTTTAGAAAAGCTGCTGCACGCTGAAAGGGCCGAGCCGTGGTACGGCCAGCTAATGACCACGCCGCAAACGGTTGCCTACATGCTTATGCTGAATTACTGGTTAGAAAAATTTAAGGTAAAAATAGTTTGAAAAGTTAGTGCTTTTCTATTATAATAAAAAGGAACCAAGCCTTTTGGCGTTGGAATTTTAAAATTTGGAGCAAAGCAATATGCTGCACAGCAAAACTTTAAAGGTTGTAACTAACGGGGATCTTATTTACCTTACCTTCCCCTCCCTTTGCATGCCGGGGGTAACGGCGGCGTTTTCTACCCGCATGGGCGGGTACAGCCGCGGGCGCTTTGCGCAAATGAATTTAAGCTTTACAAACGGCGATAGCCGCGAAACCGTTTTAAAAAATTACGAGGCGCTGTTGGGCGCGCTAAAGCTAAACCCCAAGCGGGCCGTGCTGAGCCACCAAACCCACACCAACAGGCTTAGGGTTGTAACCAAGGCGGATATTGGCAAGGGCATTGTAAAACCGCGGGACTATGAAAATATAGACGGGCTAATTACCAACCTGCCCGGCGTGCCGCTGGTTACGCAGTACGCCGATTGCGTGCCGCTGCTGTTTTTTGATCCGGTAAAAAGGGTTGTGGCGGCCGCGCACGCCGGCTGGCGGGGCACCGTGCAGGAGATTGGGGCGAAAACCGTGCAAAAAATGCAGGCCGAGTTTGGCTGCTGCCCTGCCGATATTCACGCGGCGATCGGCCCCTCGATTGGCCCGTGCTGCTACGAGGTAGACCGCCCGGTAATTGAGGCGGTTTGCGCCTTAAGCTACCTTGCGCCGGAGCAGGTTTTAACCCCGGTAGACGCTACCCACCAAAAGCTGAATCTTCAGCAAACCAACGCCCTTATTTTGCAGCACGCCGGCATTTTGCCGCAAAACCTAACGGTCAGCGACCTTTGCACCTGCTGTAATTCCAACTATTTTCATTCCCACCGCGCTACCGGCGGCAGCCGCGGCAATTTAGCGGCGGTTATTGCGTTAACCGAATAAAACCGTTTGCAAATCTGTAACATACGGGCGAAAATAAATAATAATTTTAGCAATTTGTATATTGCTTTTTTAAAAAAGTATGCTATACTAATTTTGCGGAGCAAGCCTTGTGCCGCAAAATTAGTATAGCTTTATTTTTAGGGAGAGAGAAAAATGCTGACAAATGGATTTGTAACCGGAGTAAACTACTGGGCCTCAAACGCCGGCATTAAAATGTGGCGGGAGTTTGAGCCAGAGGTGATCGACGACGATTTTAAACGCCTGGCCGCCCTAAAGCTGGATGTGGTTCGCCTGTTTCCGCTGTGGCCGGATTTTCAGCCGATTTTACGGCTGTACGCCGGCTGCGGAACCGAGGGGGACATACGCACCACCGGGGAGGAGAATTTAGGCTACGAGCCGGCCGCCTTTGCGGGGCTGAATGAAACCATGTTAGAGCGTTTTGCCGCCGTTTTAGATTTAGCCCAAAAGCACGGCCTAAAGGTTTGTGTTGGCATTGTAACGGGCTGGATGAGCGGGCGCTTATTTGCCCCGCCGGCGCTGGACGGCAAAAATTTGTTGACCGACCCTACCGCCCTTTACTACGAGCTACGCTTTGTGCGGGAGTTTGTTCGGCGGTTTAAAAACCGGGAGGAGATTATTGGCTGGACCTCGGGCAACGAGACCGACTGCCTGGCCATTGCCACGCCAACCGAGCAGGCTAACTGGGCGCTGAATATGTATAACGCCATTCGCGCGGTAGATCCTGACCGCCCGATTTTAGAGGATATGCACCCTTTGCGGCACAATGGGGCCGACCGGCTGTACGACCGGCACGATATGTTTGAGGTTACCACCGTGCACCCCTATGCCAAATTTACCCCTTACGCATTAAACGAGCCAATTACCAGCATGCGCGGGCTGCTGCACGCCGTTGCCGAGGCCAAAGCCTGCGAGGGGGTAACCGGCAAGCCCTGCTTAATAGAGGAGGTTGGCACGCTGGGCGATTTTGTTTGCTCTAAGCAAATTTCGGGCGGGTATGTAAAAGCGCAGGCAATGTCGGCCTGGGCCAACGGTCTAACCGGGTTTATGTGGTGGTGCGCACATGAGCAAACCACCCTAAACTACCCGCCGTACGATTGGTGCCCCTTAGAGCAGGAGCTGGGGCTATTAAACGCCGACAAAACCGAAAAACCGGCCGCAACCGCTTTTCGGGAGGTAAAAGAGCTAATAACTACTCTGCAGGCTAAGCTGGGCGGCAGCCTGCCCCCGGCTCGGCAAGACGCCGTTTGCGTTTTAGAGGGCGGCCGGGACGACTGGCGCAACGCCCTTGGCAGCTATGTGCTTTCTAAGCAAGCGGGCTTTAATTTGGGCTTTAGCAGCCGGCACCACATTCCGCAAAGCAATTTTTACATTCTGCCCTCGGTAAAGGCGCCTATACGCGCCACGCAAATGCAGGAGTTAGCCAGCCGGGTACAGCAGGGGGCCACGCTGCTAATTACTTACGAAAGAGGCATTATTTTAAGCCAGCTGCTGCACTATTTTGGGGTAGAGCTGCTTTCTTACAGCGAGCGGGGGCAGCAGGCCGTTTGCAACGGCAACGCTTACCCGGCGCCAGTTAAGCTGCAGCTGGCGGCGCGCGGCGCGCAGGTGCTGCTGCAAGAGCAGGACGGCGCCCCGGCCTTAACGGTTTACCCCTTTGGCAAGGGCAAAATGTACTTTTGCACCCTGCCGGTTGAAAAGGGCTACGCCGAAAGTCACGGCGGGCAGGACGCGCAATTCAATTTAATTTACAAAATGCTGGCGCAGCAAATACCGCTGCCGCTGCGCCGCGAAAACGAAAAAATCGGCGTTACCCTGCACCGGCTGCCTAGCGGCGCCACTGCGGTGGTGGCGGTAAACTACTCGGCAGAACCGCAGCAAACGGCCTACACCCTAAACGGCGTGGCGTTTGAAAAAGCGCTGCACGGCGCGGTAACCCCAACCGAAATAGTGTTAGAACCCTACGGCACGGCGGTGTTTACCGTAAAATGATTTTTGCCAAAGGGCTAAAAAGCCGCCGTTTGCCCAATAACCTGCGTTAAATTATTTTTTTCGACACGCCGGTTCAACAATATTTTTAAAACAAGCCTTTTATACTTTTAAAGTATAAAGGGCTTGTCTTTTTTTACCTTAAATTTTAGGCTGCAGCCCGTAAAGTAAGGGGTGATTTTATGGTAGAAATTATTCATCATGCGCCGGTGATAACGGCCTGCCTTAGCGGTGAGATTGACCACCATTCCGCCGCCGAAATGCGCGAAAAAATTGACGCCGCCATTGCCGAGCATCAGCCCAGCCTATTGGTGCTGGATTTTAAAAATGTGCAGTTTATGGACAGCTCCGGCATTGGGCTGGTTATGGGGCGGTACAAGGCCATTAATGCCGTAAACGGCGAGTTAACAATTACAAACACCTCGCCGCACATACGCAAGGTGTTGCGTTTAGCGGGCATGGAGCGGTTAGCAAAAATAGGAGCGGAGGAAAAATTATGACGCTGCAAAACAGTTTTAAAATGGAACTGCTTTCAAAATCGAATAACGAAAGCTTTGTGCGGGTGGCCGTGGCGGCCTTTGCCGCCCAGTTAGACCCCACAATTGAGGAAATTAACGACATTAAAACCGCGGTTTCAGAGGCGGTTACAAACTGCATTGTGCACGGTTACAAAAATACCCTGGGTAAAATTTACATAACCGTTGAGCTGCTGGAGCAGCGAATGCTGCGCATTAAAATACGGGACCGCGGCTGCGGCATTGCCAATGTGCAGCAGGCTATGGAGCCGCTGTTTACCACCGGCGGGGAGGAACGCTCCGGTCTGGGGTTTTCGGTTATGCAAAGCTTTATGGATAAAGTTAGCGTGCGTTCGGTGCCCGGCCGGGGCACCACCGTTACACTGCAAAAGCGACTTTCGGTTAAACTGTAATGCAGCAAGAGGAGCTAATTTGCAACAACCTGCGGCTGGTACACGCCTGTTGCAAACGCTTTGTTGGGCGCGGTGTAGAGTACGATGACCTTTACGGTGCCGGCTGCGTTGGGCTGGTAAAGGCGGCCGGCGGCTTTCAGCCCGAGCGGGGCTTTTGCTTTTCTACCTACGCGGTGCCGGTAATATTAGGGGAAATGAAGCGCCTGTTTCGCGACGGGGGCGCGGTAAAGGTATCCCGCGGGTTAAAAGAGCTTTCCCAAAAAGCGTTAAAGGCGCGGGCCGAGCTTTCCGGGGCCGCCGGGCACGAGGTTGGCATTGCCGAGCTGGCGCGGTTTTTAAAGGTGGAGCCCGAGGAGGTTGCCGAGGCCCTTTGCGCCGCCCGGCCGCCGGAATCGCTAAGCTACGCGGGGGAGGACGGCGAGGTAAAGGAGCTGCAAATTGGCACGGCCAAAAGCGCCGAGGATGAGGTTGCCGACAAAATTGCCGTAGATCAGCTGCTTTGCCGCTTGCCGGAGCAGGACCGCGAACTGATAAAGCTGCGTTATTTTCAAAATAAAACCCAAACCGAAACAGCAAAGCAGCTGCTTATGACGCAGGTGCAGGTCTCCCGCCGCGAAAAAAAGCTGCTGCAGCTAATGGCGCAGCTGTTGGCCGGTTAAAACCGGTGCCCGGGCTGCAATGCCCAAAGGGCAAAAAACCGCCCGGGAACATTCCCCGAGCGGCTGCAAAAGCCAAATGAATTGTTTAAAAATTACTCTAAAATGTAAATTTTAACGTTGCGGCGCCCAAACTGGCTGCAGGCGGCCTCGGTACTCATGTAAAGGTCTACCGCGTAAGGGTTTTTACGGGCAAAACCGCCGGTGTCCGAAGCAATAGCGTAGCCGTAGTTGTACTTGCCGTCGGCCGAAACAATATACATTTTAGTGCCGTAGGGAATAACCTTTGGGTTTACAGCAATGCGGCCGGGCTGCGGTTTTACGCCGGTAGAGCAGCGCGCGCCGGAGGAGGCCGTGTAAGCGGTGCCCTCAAAGGTCAGGCATTTTTTGTACTTTAGCGGCACGCCGTTTTGGTTTAGCGCAATAGGGCTGGCCGGCGTAAGGGTAGAAATGCAGGCCGTATTGGCCGAGGTTTTGGCCCCCTTAGTGCCAATAACCGTTTTTTGCGCTGTCGGAGCAACGGTAGTTTGCTCCGAAATAACCTGGGTGTTTTTCAGCGCTCCGTTTTCGTACTTTTTGCTAACGGTAACGGTTTTTTTGCCGCTTTGGCCGGCGGTGGTGGTTTGCTTGCCGCTTTCTAATTCGCTGGAGTATTCTACCTTTGTGGTGTAGGGAATGGTTTCTTCGTGACGCTCGGTTACATAATTCACGGTTACAATGTCAATGTAAGCGTCGACGGTCAACAGGTCGCTTGGCTTGTAGTTGCAAATGTCGTGCTCGCCCAGCTGAATGTTTAGGGTTGCTAAAATATCCTTCACGGTGCCGGCGGTTGCGGTGGTTTGTCGGGGCGTTTCGTTCCCGTAGTTTACCAAAACGGTAAAAGCGCGGTTTACCTTTAAGCAGCCGCTGTCGCCGGTTAAGGTCAGCTCGGCTTTATCAAGTGCGCCTAAGGGCATGGCGGCCTGGGTTAAAATTTGCTCGGCCGTGGTAAAACAGGTGCGAATAATTTTTGTTGTTTCGCCGTCTGTAATTGTCACGCTGCGGCTTGCTTTGCCCGAAAAAGCGCTGATTGTAAAAATAGTAACGGCGCTTAACAGGCAGGCAACGGCACACCTAATAACAATAATTCCGGTTTTTAACATTAAAAAACTCCTTTTCCGTAGCGCTGCGTTTTAGCGCTAAAGTTGGCGGCTTTTAAAATTTTAAACGCACGGAAAAACGCGTTTGTGCCGCCGCAGCAGGGCAAAATTGAACCTATTTGCCGCAAACTACCCCAAAAGTATACGGCGAAAAGCCCGTAAAGTCAATGCAAAAATAGCTGTTTTTGCTATACACATTTGCCAAAATTGGGCCCAAAAAGGTTACAAAGAAATGATTACAAAGCTGTAACAATTACAGAAATTTCTAATTTTTGCCATTTTTGCGAAAATGCCATTGTACAAATTAACAACATAAATCTAAATTTATTCACAATAATGCCGGGTTTTTACGCAAAAACCTTAAATTTAGGCTAATTTTTTTAAAAAAGTGGGGAAAGGGAAGCCTTTTTAAAAGAAAATTGGCCCGGTTTTCCTTAAAAATTGGCTAATTTTTAAGCCTACAAGGCCATTATTGCCCGTTTGTTAAAATTTATGCAATTTTTTAGCTTCGTTTTTCCGCCGGCGTTTTTAAGGGGAAAATTTGGGGCGTGGGCTTTGGCAGCAGGCTTGTTTCACTTTTGGGGCGCGCTGCATAAAATGTAGTGTTGGCAGGGCGCAAATAAGCACGGCTTTTGCCAGGTTGTTTAATATTAATGTATGAAAATTTTAATAATTTAGAACCCCAGCGTTTAAAAGTAAAATTTTGCGGCAACAATAAAATTGTCGCGACAGTTAAAATAAGTAAGATGAAATGCCAAAGGCACATTGCCTAAAGTGAAAGAAAGGATTGACTTGAAATGACCGTAAAACGGGGAGAAATTTATTATGCCGATCTTAGTCCGGTTGTAGGGTCCGAGCAGGGCGGTATTCGACCGGTACTTATTATTCAAAACAACATCGGCAACCGTTACAGCCCCACAGTGATTGCGGCTGCCATTACCAGCCAGCAGGATAAAACAAAGCTGCCAACCCATATTAGCGTGGCGGCCGATAGCTCCGGCCTGCAAAAAAATTCTATTGTACTGTTAGAGCAGGTGCGCACGCTGGATAAACGCCGGTTAAAGGAGAAAATGGGCGATTTGGATTTAGAATCCATGAACCGGGTGGATCACGCGCTTTCGGTAAGCTTTGGGTTGGTTTAGGTAAAACAAAATTAAATTACCGTTTAAATGGACCGGCCCCGCAAGGTACAACTGTACTTTGCGGGGCCGGTTTGTTATATTTTGCTTAGGCGTGCGGTGTTCAACTTTTTCCTGCTTAAATTGTTAGATTTTGCCCCTACCTGTGTAAAACGCCGGCTTTAAAAAGAAATTTTAAGGTCAAACATTTTAAAAAGCCGTGGAAACCGGTTAGGATTCCACGGCCTTGCCGCACTGCCCCTAATTTTTTAAACTCTGCAGCCCAAAACGGCGCCTAAAGGAGCCGGTTTTCCCTTTAGGCTGCGGTGGGTAAAGCAGCAGTAATTAACACTTTGCCACCATAAGACCAATTTTTGGAGCTATTCTGCACTTTTTGGCAGCAGGCGGGTTTTAAAGCAAACGCTGGCCCCGGGCTTTAGTACCGGGCAGTTTGGCGTGTTTAACCCGTTTACGCTGCCGCAAAGCGGCTCCAGGCAAAGCAGGCCGCTTTGTCCGCCGGCGTTAAAAAGCACCCAGTGGGTAAACGGGCCAAAAACAGTGTACTTAAAATTTCCAACGGTGGCGGTGCGCCCGGCTGCGGTGTAGTAGCCCGAAAGAACCTGCCCCCCCGGCTTGCAGCCTAAAACAAAGCGCTGCTCGGCCTTAGAAAGTGGCAGTAGACGCCCGGTTGGCAGATGGTTTAAATCTTTTTCCTGCAATTGGGCCAGCGGCACCTTAAAAAGCTTTGGCGCGCAAAAGGTGGTGTGCAGCCCAAAGGTGTAGGGCATTGGCGCCTTGCCGGTGTTTTTTAAGGTGTAGCTTTGCCAAAAGGCCTTGCCGCAAATTTGGTAGGTTACGGTAAGGGTAAAGGCAAAGGGGTAAACCGCGCCGCGGTTGCGGTAATAAAGCTCTACCTTGCCTTGCGCTGCTTTGCGCACCGTAAAGGGGGCGTTGTAAAGGCTGCCGTGCAGGTTGGCGCCGGTGGACGGCTCTGTAACCGGCAGGGTGTAGGTTTGCCCGTTAAAGCAAAAGCGGCCGTTTGCCGTGCGGTTGGCCGGCAGCAAAATGGGGCTGCCGTGCACAAAAGGGTTGTTTTGCAGGCTTTTGGGGCTGTTTGCGGGCAGGTAAACCGGTTTTCCGTTGTAGCTAAGCCAGGTAAAGTTGGCGCCAAGGTGGGGGGTAGCCTCAGCCAACCAACCGCCGCTTTTTAAAATAACAGTGCTCATTTTTAATTTTTAGCAATTTGCCGAAAGGTATAAACGGCAAAATCGTTCGGGTCTAATTGCTCGGCTTTGCGAATACAAATTTCGGCCTCGCTGTATTGGCATAGCCCCCAAAGGGCAAAGGCTTTAAGCGTGTAGCCCGCCAGCAGGTTGTGCTTTTCAATATTAAGCTCAAAGGGCATGGGGCTGGGGGAGCCAACGCCGTAGTAGGTGCGCAGGTCTTTGTTATTAATAAGACCTTGCGCCGTTTGCAGCATTTCGTTTAAAACCTGCTGCGCTTGGTCGGCCTTTCCAAGCTCCTGCAGGGCCAGTGCCCGAAACAGCGAAATTTCTGAAACCGCGGCCTTGTATTCGGCAGCTTTTTCAAAGGCGGCGGTTTGCTTTTCGCCCTTGCCGTACAGCTTGCCCAAATAATAGTAAATGTGGGCCTCCTGGTTAAAAAATGTTTTGGCCTCGCCGTACGATTTTGGCATATTAATGCCGTTTAAATAAATTTGCTCGGCCGCTTTTAATTGCCCGTTTTCGGCCAGCTGGTTGCCGTAAAGCACATGCATCCAGGCGTGCTGCTTGGTTAATTTGCCCTCGCCGCCCTCGTAAATGTGAAAGTGTTTAGCTGCCGCCAGCTCAATGGCTTTGGCGTAATTTCCTTGCTGCGAAAGCAGGGTAATTTTGTCTAAATAGCAGTCGTCCCGCTGGGCTAAAAGTTCGGGGTACTGCTCGTAAACGGCCAACCGTTTTTCAATGGGGGCATTGGTGTTTTTTAACAGCTGCTGGTACTCTAACAGCAGGCGCGGGTCGTTTGGGCGGTAGGTTAAAGCGTTTTGCATGCAGCGCAGGGCTTCGGGGCCGTTATGCTCGCGGTCAAACCGATAAAGCGCCAAATTGCGCCAGGCCTTGCCGTGCGTAGGCGCTTGTCGCAGGCAGCTTTGCCAGCACGCGGCGGCTTTTTCGTAGCAAAAACGGTCGTAATAAAGGCAGCCTAAGTAGTAGTTTGCGTTGGCGCTGTTTGGTCTTTCGGCGGCGTATTGCAACACGGCAATATCGGCCAAATCGGCCGGAAAACAATAGCCCGTTTCGGCCTGTTCGGCTTTGGTTAAATAATCCTCCCGGCCGGTAAGGTAGGCCAAATAGTAGTTTACCAGCGGGTGGCTTTGCTCGGCAAACGAAAGGGCAAATTCAGCGTCCTTTAAAAAACCGGCCTTCATGTAGTCCCGCGCAACATCCAGCAAATTTTCGGCCTTGGCGGCAAACGGGGCAATTTTTGCGGTAACATCCTGAAAATGGGCGTACTCTATTAGGGCAAAAAGGTCTAATAAATCGTCGTTTACGCCATCCTTTGCGCTTTGGGCGGCGCTGGGGCTGCCTAATTTGCGTAAAACGGCGGTTTTAAGGTTGTGCGCCTTGGTGTGCCCCTTGTTTAAGCCAATAGATTCCTCTAATTTTTCCAGCGCGGCTGGGTAATCGCCGTTGCGGCAATCTAAGCAGGCTAATTCAAACAGCGCGGCGCTGCGGTGCGGGTAGTTCCAAGCGGCACGGTATAAAATGTTGTACGCCTCGTTGTAACGGCCTAAAAATTCTAACGCTAAGCCCTTAAGGTAAAAGGCCTCGGTATCGGCCGGGTGCTCGTTTCGGTCGGTCAACCGCTCAATAGCTTTATTGCTGTAAGCCAAGCTTTCTTTAAAACGGCCGTTTTTTAACGCCAACCGGGCCATAGAGGTGTTGCAGCGAATATCGCCCGGGTCGCGGCGCAGGCCCTCGGTGTAATAATCCTGCGGCTTGTAGTTGTGCTGCTTATACTGCTCTAAGTGAAAACCGTTTATGTAAAGCTCCTCTACGGTTTGGTACTCGGCCGGGCGCTTTACGGGCTGGCGCACTTTAATGGGTTGCTTTTGGCCGCGGCGGTAGGGGGTGTAGGCAACCAGCTCTTTGCCCTCGGCGCTTAGCAGCGCCACCTTAACGCTGTGAAAATTGGTTATTTTGGCCGCAACGGTTTTTTGGTAAACGGTTGTGGGGTCTAAATTGGTTGTTTCGGCAAACAGTTCTTTACCGTTTTCGGTTACTCTTACGGTGCAGCCTTTAAAGGTGCCGGTAACATTAAAACCAATGTAAAGCCCGTTTTCGCGCGGCTCTACATTTACGGCGGCGTCAATGGTGGCGTTTTTAATTTCGCCAATTTCCCGTACCGGGTACCAGTATTGCTCAAACTCGCGGGTTTCGTACGGGGCAATCCAGGTAAAATCGGGCTGGTTGTCGGTGTAAACGCCGGTCATTAGTTCAATGTACGGGCCGTTTTTATCGGTTAAATTTGAGCACCACATATCGCCAAAATCGCCAATACCCCAGTGCCACATTTTTTTACCCGGAGAAATGTGGTGGTTGGCAACCGTTGCAATGCCCTTTTTCAGCCCGGTATCGTAGCCCGAAATAAAATCCATATCCGATTGCCCTTGCGAAATAAGGTAAGAGGACGGCACCTTTACGGCGCTGTAATGCGAAAGGTCGGTGCCCTTGCCAAAATTGTAGGGACGCGCGGTTTTGTAAACGCCCTTGGCAATGGGCCACTCCAGCACGGCGCGGCGGTCATGGTCGTTTACCCATTCGCAATCGGGCGGAAAAACCGTGCGGTAGCCGTTGTTTACCGGAACGGCCAAATTGGCCCACCACATAAACACCTGCGGCAGGGCGGTGCGGTTGTAAAGGCGCACTTTGGCTTTAATGTAGCTGCGGCCCTTATCCAGCGTAATGCCGGCCATGCCCTTCATGCGGCCAAAAGGCTCTACCTCGCCCGTCCAAACCGTTTTGCTGCCGTCTTTATTCTCTTGCACGGTGGCCTCTAACGGCATAAAGGTTGTGGGGCGGTGGTGCTGCGGCCAGTTAAATTCAATCCCGCCCGAGATCCACGGCCCTGCCAGGCCAACCAGTGCCGGTTTTACCACCTCGTTGTAATAAATAAAATCGTACTGGCCAATTTTATCTAACCCGCGCAAAATTTTGCCGCCCAGCTGCGGGGCAACCTGCGTTTTAATGTACTCGTTCTCCAGAGTATAAATTTCGTACTCCACATCATTTTTTTCGTCGCTGATCCCGTCGCAGTAGGGAATGGGGTACACCCGGCCCGAAGCGCCCTGGTAGGGCTTGTTCTCAAAAAACATGGGCAACTCGTGCGCTTTTTTGGGAATGTAGGTTGGAATTTTCATTCCGTGCTTTTTACAACTAACATCTGACATAATAAAACGGCCTTTCATATAAAATCTTTTGCCTTTTATATTGTAGCAGGAAACGGCGCAAGATAACAGACAAAAAAACCTGTAAAAAGTTACAGGTTTTTCTGCTTGCTGCCTGGGCCGGATTATAGTATAATAATAGTAGAAATTAAGCACAAGGCGGCACGGCATTTTGCGGTTTGGTGTGTTTTAGGCACTTTTTAAGCCCGGTGCTTTAACAGTCCAAAATTTTAGCTGTAAGGCCTGCGCCAAGGCTGTTTTAGGGGGAATAAATTTGGTTTCAATTTTAACAGAGCCGGCTTACGGCAACAGCATGTGGTGCAAGGCGCTGCTGGCCAGCCTAACCGATTGCTTAAAACAAAAGCGTATTCCCTTTTGCGAGGTGTTTGAGGAGCTGCCTGCCGGGTGCGACTGCGTTTTTATTATTGCCGCAAACTACAATTGGATTAAACAAACGCTTTGTTGCTTAAATGCCGTGGGCATTAAGCCCATTTTGCTTTGCAACCAGGCCGAAAACATTACCGGCTACAGCTACAGCTGCGTTTGCTCTGACATTGTTGGCTCTATGCGGTTTTTATTGCAGGAACTAAAAGCCGAGGGCAAAACCAAGGTGGCGTTGTACGGCGTGAACACCGAATCGATTTCGGATATTGGGCGGGTAGACGGCCTGTTTGCCCTAAAACAGGGCCAGTTAGATTCGCTGCGCGTTTTTGTAAACGAGGGCTCGTTAAACGAGTGTTTTAAAAGCTTTTACCCGGTACGGGAGGAGTACGACGCCGTTATTTGCACCAACGATTTTGCCGCGATCTCGCTTATTCGCAACCTAAAGCAAAAAGCGCCCGAAATTTTGCCGCGCCTTAAAATTTTCAGCTGCTCGCAAACCAATTTTTCGGCCTACTACCAAAAAGAAATTACCACCGTGAACATGAACTTTGAGCATTACGGCAAGGCTGCGGTTTTTATTTGTGAAAAGCTGAAAAACCACCCGTATATGTCGGGCATGACGATTACGATTAACTGGAACATGGAGGAGAATAAAAGCGCACTTTCGGCTCCGGTTTTGTTGGGGAAAATTGACGCCAGTGACATTTTCTACGCCGACCGGGAAATGCGGGAGATGATTTTAGTAGAGCAGATTTTAAGCATGAGCAGCAAGACCGACCGCATTATTTTAGACCAGCTGGTAAACGGCGCCACCATTGAAAAAACCGCCCAGCAGTGCTTTTTAACCGGGAGCGGCGTAAAGTACCGTATTAAGCGAATTTTGCAGGAGTGCGGGTTAGAGAACAAAACCGCTTTAACCACGCTGCTGCAAACCTACCTTGGCCCGGCCGGCAGCCGGTTTTATTTAAGCTTTTAAGGCGTTGCCCAAAACCCCTTGGGGCGTTAGCGGCGGAAAGCAGACCGCAAAACAAAATTAGGGGCGCCGTGCTTTTGCCGGCTTGCTATGATGAAAATTTTTCGTGTAATATTTTTGAAGTACGCTATAATATATACGATACTTGCATAGGGAGATGCCGGTATTGTTAAGCTTTGCTTAACAACTTTTATAAGGGAGAACTGTTTATAAACACATCTGAACTGAAAAAACTTCTTGAAAGTATGTCGTTGTAGGAAAAAATTGGGGAGCTGCAGCAGCTTTCCGGTCATTTATTTAGCAAAGACTCGTTTATAACCGGGGTTTTGTCAAAAGAAAATCTTACAGAAACAGACCTTGTACTTTGCTGGTCTGTAATCAAAGTTTATAATTCGCAAGAGGTTGTTCGAATACAAAAAGAGCATATCGAAAAACATCCTCATCATATCCCTCTCCTGTTTATGGGGGATATTATTCACGGTCACAGCACAATTTTTCCAATTCCTTTGGCGCAGGGGCTGCTCCTTTGATCCCGATGTGGTGTATGAAATTTGCAAAAACACCGCAAGGGAATCGTGCGTGAGCGGCGTGCAGGTTACCTTTTTACCAATGGTAGACCTTGTTCGTGACGCAAGGTGGGGAAGGGTTAACATACACTGAGTTTGAATACGGAGAAATTGAACTGGATAAAATTGAAATTGGACCTGATGATGAAGTTACGGCAGGGGTAACGGTTAAAAATATTGGGGAACGTGCCGGAACCGAAACGGTACAGCTTTACATTCGCGATAGGTATGCGAGCGTTTCCCGCCCATTGAAAGAACTGAAGGGATTTAAAAAGGTTGAGTTGCGAGTGGGTGAACAAAAAGAGGTAACCTTTAAGATTAACATTAATATGCTTAAATTTTATAGTGTAGATTTAGATTACATTGCTGAGCCCGGAGAGTTCCAGGCTTTTATAGGCGGTAACAGTAAAACGCAAACCTTTAAATCCTTTTTTCTTGTGTAAATTTTTGTTAAATGGGTTTTTATCAATAAAGCAGCTGTCGCGCTTTTTAGGCGGCAACTGCTTTATTGTTTGTAATTTGTACGAGTTTTAAAATCCCCAAGGCAGAAAGGCGGCTAAAATTGCCGTTTAGGCGGGTTAAAAGGTCTAAACAGGGTTGATTGCGCTCGGCAGAAAATTTAAGGTATTGTTCCGTGCTCCAAGCTATATCGGTCTCTCCTTAAAATAATGCTCGTGTTTTAAACTTAAACGAAAGTTGAGAACCTCTCGTCCCTCTTGGTACGGTTATAGCGTAAAGATCGTGAAAACAAGTGCGGGCGAAGTGGAAATAGCCGTTGTGCGAGACAGAAAAAACGAAATTGAACGGCATTGGCTTTCAATACTTAACGGGCTGAAAAACAGGTCTGTAGATATTCTTTGCCGACAGACTGCCGCAGTAGCAGAAATTCACAGCTATGTAAAGGGTAAAATGAACGGCTGCCACAGCAGCCGCCCTTGATATGTCTTGCTCTTTCTGCTATTATGCAAATATGGCGTGCAAGCCGTTTTCCGTCTTTCACGCCATTTATCTTTTTGCTTTTTTATACCGTATTTTGGACTTTACACATAATTTGAAGAAGAACCAAAGAATCCGATAGTGCATTAAACATCATATTTTCCCACATAAGAGTAGAGGGTATGCGGCTTAATACTGCATACCCTCTACTCTCATATAAAAATAATTTCACTGTTTACGATCTCAATAGCTCGATTTAGTATGCTGTTCATTTTGCCGGTCCAAGCCATTTGGTCGGTGGCTTTCAGTTGCTCTGTTATGCCCACTGCCGCAGCCATCTGATTTACCAATAGCTCGAACATTTCCTCAGCCTGACGGTCAATATCGGCAAGATAACTGTTTAACTTATCGCTAATTTGCATGCTTGACAAAATAATTCGTTTGTTGCGGCGGATAAACTCGTGGTGTCGTTTTCCCCATATCCCGATTGGCTTCTGTTCTTCCCACAACTCGTCATCTCCGGCGATAAGGTAATAATCACCGACCAACTCATATTTCAGCCCCGTGC
>OIZO01000294.1_pt1 | contig 36256 bp, 35 predicted proteins | sample 1588551 | NCBI WGS metagenome assembly OIZO01 (sample SAMN03283271) | human gut metagenome | biome: human-associated habitat; material: feces | host: Homo sapiens | place: Peru | collected 2012 | reverse complement strand
TTCTTTCTGTATAATTCTTTTCAATCCACTTTAGGTATTCACCAGATGTACACTCCTTAGTCCATTTTCTTCCTTCATCTGACATATACCAGTCAATAGTTAAGACAATACCATCTTTGAACATCGTAGTTGGTCTCCAGCCTAATTCATCCATTGCCTTTTGAGGATCAATCGCATATCTTTGATCATGACCATGTCTATCGGCAACATAAGTGATTAAGCTTTCTGGTTTATTTAGTTTATCTAAGATAATCTTAACGATTTCAATATTAGCCTTTTCATTATGACCACCTAGGTTATATACTTCACCAACTCTACCCTTTTCAATAACAGCTAGAATACCATAACAGTGATCTTTTACATATAACCAGTCTCTTACGTTTAATCCTTGTCCATATACAGGAAGTGGTTTATCGTGTATTGCGTTGTTGATCATTAAGGGAATTAACTTTTCAGGGAACTGATAAGGTCCATAGTTATTTGAGCATCTAGATATTGTTACAGGTAGTCCATAGGTTCTATGGTATGCAAGTACTAATAAGTCAGCACTAGCCTTAGAAGTAGAATATGGAGATGATGTATGGATTGGTGTATCTTCATGGAAGAATAAGTCAGGTCTATCTAATGGTAAGTCACCATATACTTCATCTGTTGATACTTGATGATATCTTTCAATTCCATATTTTCTACAAGCATCCATAAGTACTGCTGTACCCATGATATTTGTTTCAAGGAAAATACCAGGATTAGTGATAGATCTATCAACATGAGATTCAGCCGCAAAGTTTACAACGATATCAGGCTTTTCTGTTTCAAAGATCTTTTCAATTGCTTCTCTATCTCTAATATCTGTTTTATAAAACTTATAGTTAGGGTTTTTTAATTCTTCTTCAATAGTAGATGGGTTAGCTGCATATGTGCATACATCGACATTGATTACTTTATATTCAGGTCTTTCATCTAGTAAAAGCTTACAGAAACAATTTCCTATAAAGCCAGTACCACCAGTTACTAAGATTGTTTTCATTTATACAGTTCTCCTTATTTCCAACTTTAATTATATATGAATTGTCTAGTTACTGTCTAAAATATGGCGAACTTGCTTTTTCGTGAAAAAACGATGTTCGTGAACTTGCTTTTTCGTGCAAAAATAAGGTTTATTAACTTGCTTTTTCGTGATTTAAAACGCTAAAATATAGATAAATAAAGGAGTTTAGATGCTTAAGAGAAAAATATATGATGAACTAGTTGCTTGGAAGAATAACAGCAAGGGTGAGACTGCATTAATGATTGATGGTGCACGCCGTGTTGGTAAGAGTTTTATTGTAGAAGAATTTGCTAAAGCAGAATATAGGAGCCACATAATAGTTGATTTTGGACAATCTAGCCAAGATGTTTTAGATTTATTTATTAATGATACTTTAGATTTTGATTTATTTTTCGCAAAGTTAAGTGCCTTTTATTCAACAACCTTATATAAGCGTGAATCATTAATTGTGTTTGATGAGGTGCAACAATTTCCAAGAGCTCGTCAATTAATTAAATATTTTGTAAAGGATGGTCGTTTTGATTTTATTGAAACTGGTTCTTTAATTAGATTAAAGAAAAACGTTCAAGATATTATTATTCCTTCTGAAGAAGAACATATTGAGTTACTCCCTTTGGATTTTGAAGAGTTTCTTTGGGCTATGGGCGATGAGGCTACTTATCCTTTAATTCGTCATTGTTTTGAGAAGAAGGAGCCTTTGGGTTCTGCACTACACAGAAAAATAATGAATGATTTTAGACAATATATTCTTGTAGGTGGTATGCCACAATCGGTTCTTGCATATATTAATGGAAAAGATTTTGCGGCATCGGATGAGGCTAAAAGAAGAATCTTGAGACTTTATCGTGAAGATGTAGCTAAATTTGCGCAAGGCTATGAAGACAAGGTATATGCGGTCTTTGATAATATTCCTGGACAGCTTTCTAAAAAAGAAAAGCGATATAATTTATCTTCTATAAATAAACAAGCTCGTTTTAGAAGTTATGAGGATTCTTTTGTATGGCTAAATGAAGCGATGGTTGTTAATGCGTGTTTTAACTCAACTGATCCAAATGTTGGCCTAGCACTAAGTGCTGATAACGCAACTCAAAAGTGTTATATGGCAGATACCGGTCTTTTAGTTACTCAAGCTTTTTGGAATAAAAAATATTTAGATAATGAAATTTATCGTGCAATATTATTTGATAAACTCGATATCAACGAGGGTATGATTATGGAAAATATCGTTGCTCAAATGCTTCGTATAAAACGATCTCGTTTATATTTTTATTCTCGTAATGATAATATTAATCGCGAAAATCATATGGAGATTGATTTCTTGATTACTGAGGATAAAAAGATTGCACCTGTTGAAGTTAAATCAGGAAACTATCGTTCTCACTCTTCATTAGATAAATTTAGAAGACACTTTTCTAAGGTTATTGGCAACTCATATATTTTGTATACGAAGGATGTCATGATAAAAGATGGAATTATTCATTTACCACTATATATGGCGGAATTATTATAGGTGGAAATATTTATAAGTTTTTGTCTAATGCCTTATAATTATAAAGATGAACAAGTTACCAAATAAGTTAGCTAGACTAAGAAAACACTATAACTATTCTCAAGCACAGGTTGCTGAGGTTTTAGGCATCAATGCGGTAGACTATATGGCATTTGAAAATGGCAGTGCTGTATGCAATTTTGAACAATGCAAGAAACTGGCTTCCTTTTATCGTATTAATGTAATTGAATTGTTTTCCAATTCATCAAGTGTTGGCCTACATAATGTCAAAGGACCAAGTGGCAAAGATGAATATTATTTCTTACCAGACAAAACAATTAGAGAAAAGGTTAATAAATTCCGTAAGGTTCATCCATTAAGATTTGGTGGCATCATCGTAGTTTTGTTTATTTTACTATGTATGGGCATCTATGCCCTAACATATAAAGAATATAAAGCACCAGAACTTATTAACACTAACTGTTTAAGCATGAGTGATAAGGATATTTACTATATTGATGGAACAGGTGATTTATACCAAACCACCAAGACTAATGGTGAGAAGCTGATTTATACTGCTGATCAAGATCTATTAATGGTGGTTAATGGTAAAGACTTTGTCGCAACACTTAAAAAAGATGGAACGGTTGATTGTATAGGTTTTAGTGAAGAAGATACTAAAAAAGTAAATAAATGGAATCGCATTATCGATATAGCTGCAGGTGATAAACACCTTGTTGCCCTAAGTGATAACGGTAGAGTATACGCTATTGGTGATAATGAATATGGGCAATGCGATGTTTCTGAATATAAGAATGTAAACAAGATTTTTGGTTCTAAATACGCAACCATCATTCAAACAAGTGATGGTAAATTAATGAGTTGTGGCAAAATGCTAGGATCTAGCCAACTAAAGAACATTAAAAATTCAATAAACATCGCCTCTAGTGATAACTATCTAATGGTTCTAAAAGAAGATAAGACAGTAGAAACAATTTCTAATGAAGGTAATATCTTTGAAACTAATAAATGGCGTAATATTATCGACATCGCCTGTGGTAATGACTTCTTGGTGGGACTAAGAAGTGATGGTGTATTAGTTGTGAAAAGCGATGATACAAACTTTGTATCTAACGCAACTTCATGGAAAAACATCAAAGCGATAGCTGCATGTGATGATTATCTTATTGCCTATGATGGCAATAAGATCTATGGCACTGGCGTGAACGTTAATTTTGAATTTGAACAAAATTACTTCAAGGGTAGTGCACTAAGTGTTGTAAAGAATGTAAAGATAAGCATAGGCAATAATATCGAAGTATCCTTTGATAGTATAGAGAATGCATCAGGATATGAAGTGTCTATGTTGAGTGAAGATGGAACCCTTATTAATAAGTATCGTGTTACATCTAATGCGACTATTAATTTCTCTAAGGAGAACTTACATAGTGAGGCTACTTACAATATCACAATAACAACATTGGGTGATGGTAAGAATTATTTAGATTCAGAAAAGTTAACAGTACCTTTTACTTATCAAACAGGTGAGAGTGAGGATGATTTTGTTGACTTAGAATTTGATTATAAGAAGATGAGTCCCAGTGAACTAGAAGAGTATTTAAAGTCAGTAGGCGTTGGTAATATTACACCAATCGAAATTGAATGTAGTGATAGTGAAAGTATGATAACAGCTGTTAATGGTGTTTCTAGTGGCCAACGTTATTCGAGAAGCGAATTACAGGGTGCTACTGTAAGTTATAATTATTGTAAGGTTAGTACAAGATGAATAAGATACTTTGGACAATTAAGGGAAAAGAAGAGAAAGTAAGTGACGAAGAGCTTATTGAGATGATAAAGAGTGGTAAACTTACTAAGGATGATTTGATTAAGAATCGTGATTTGAAGAAGTTTGTGTCAATTGCTGATTCAATATATGGGTTTTATTTAAAAGGAGAGTCAAATGAAAATTTATAATACTAAGACATTAAAAAAAGAAGAATTTAAGCCTATTACTGAGGGTGAGGTTAAGATGTATGTATGTGGTCCTACAGTATATGATAATGTTCATATTGGTAATGTAAGACCAGTTGTTGTGTTTGATACTTTAAGAAGAACTTTTGAAGAGTTGGGTTATAAGGTTAAGTATGTATCAAATTACACTGATGTTGATGATAAGATTATCAGAAGAAGTAAGGAATTGGGTATTTCTGAGAAGGAATTAACTGATGAGATGATTGCTGCTTATAACGATATTAGACATAAGTTGAATGCAGCTGATTTATATAAGACACCTAGAGTTACTGAGACAATGGATGAAATCATTTCTTTCATCGATGGTTTGGTAGACAAGGGTGCTGCTTATGAAAAAGATGGTGATGTATATTTCAGAACTAGTTCTGTAGCTGATTATGGAAGTCTATCTAATCAAAACTTAGATGATTTACAAGTTGGTGCTCGTATTGAAGAGAATGATTTAAAGGAATCTCCACTTGATTTTGCTCTTTGGAAGAAAACAGAAGATGGCATTAAGTGGCCTACTAGATATTCTATTGGTAGACCTGGTTGGCATACAGAGTGTGTTGTGATGATTAATAAGGAACTTGGTTCTTTAATTGATATTCATGGTGGCGGTAAGGACTTGAAGTTCCCTCATCATGAGAACGAAAGAGCACAATCTATGGCTATTAATGAATCTGAATTAGCTAATTATTGGGTACATTCAGGTATGATTGATATCAATGGTGTTAAGATGTCTAAGTCACTTGGTAATTTCATTACTGCTAAGGATATCTTGAGTAAGGTTGATCCAATGGTTCTAAGATGGTTCTTATTAGCTACTCAATATCGTGATGATGTGAATGTTTCTGATGAGATTATCGAGTCTAGTAAGGCTGAGTTGACTAAGATTATTACTGCTTATAAACAAGCTTGTGTTAAGTTAGAAGTTAATGATATTAAGGTTGCTGGTGTTGATGAGGATGCTTATAAGCGTTTCATGGATGCGATGGCTGATGATTTGAATACTCCTAATGCGTATGCGGTAATCTTTGAGATTGTTAAGAATATCAATCAATTGGTAAGAGTTAAGGAAATTAATTTTGAAGCTTTAGGTAAAGAAGTTAATACACTTGTTAGATGCATGAATGTGTTGGGTATTGTCTTACCTGATATGACAATGTCTCTAGATGATAAGAAGATGTATCAAGAGTGGATGGATGCTAAGTCGGTTAAGGATTTTAAGAAGGCTGATGAGTTAAGAGCACAGTTATCACAAAAAGGAATTCTTTAATGGATATCAAAGAAGTTAGTTCTAACTCCTTGAGTTTCATTGGTGATGCGGTTTATACCTTAAGGGTAAGAGAACATTTTGTGACTAATAAGTATCAATCTTCAAGGGATTTGCAGAAGAAGTGTAACTCTTTGAATTGTGCTAAGGGTCAAATGAAGGCTTTTGAGTATTTGAAAAATCACAATTTCTTTAATGAAAATGAGTTGGATGCTTATAAAAGAGGCCGTAATCATATTACTCATATTCCTAAGAATGGTGATTTAATTTCTTATCAGTGTGCCAGTGGTATTGAAGCCATTGTTGGATATTTGTATCTTACAGATAAAGATAGATTGGATTTAATGTTTGAGACTATCTTTTCTCATATTGATGAAATTTATTAATTTGTAACATAGAATTCGTGACTTAAGTTTAGGTTGCGAATTTTTATTTTACGCATTTCCCCATTCGTAAAATCTAAAAACATACGCATTTCCCCATTCATTTTAGGTGATAAACTATGCATTTCCCCATTCAATAGTATAAAAATAAATTTGTAACATAAAATTTAATATATAAAAAATGTCAAATTGGCTAATAAATAAAGGATTTTTGATGATTGTATACTATTAAATATTATGTTATTTTAAAAATGTAACATAAAATAGGTTACAAATTTAAAATTTAGGTTACAAATTATGAAAGACTATTTAGAAAAAGAGACATGCCTAAAGGTTTCGATGGTTGAAACCGATAAATATTATGACAACTTAGCTTGGATGTATAGAGCTAGATATGCTTTTTATGATGTTAAGATAAACGGTGCACATTTTATTGCGATTAAGCCGAAAGAAGATGTTGGCTTAAGACATCTAATAGCTAACCAAAAACTAATGGAAAGAAAATTCAATTTAAAATGTGCTATTTTTATGGATTTTACAAGTTATTACAGAAGAAAAAGATTAAAAGAAGAAGGAATTCCTTTTGTGGTCAAGGGTGTACAAATATATTTGCCGTTTATGTGTATTGTGCTAACTAGCAGCAAGGAGAAAATCATTCCTCCTGTATCTATGATTTCTTTTTTGGCTCAAAAAATGGTATTAATCGCTTTATACGAAAGGTGGCAAAACGTAACTGCAGCTCAAGCTGCTAAAAAGCTCGGAGTTACTAGAATGTCTGCAAATAGATGCTTCGATGAAATACAGTATTTTGGTATTAAAATTTTAGATATAAAAGGAGAATCTAGAGTAATCTCAATACCCAAAGATATAGAAAAATTGTGGGGAGATATTAAAGATAAACTAAGAAGTCCTGTAATAAAAACATATGCGTTTTCTAGAGATGTAAAACTAGATAAATTAGGTGGCATTAGTGCGCTATGTGAATATTCGTTATTGCAAGACAATGATTACCCAACATATGTAATAACCAAAAAAGACATCGTAAAAAGCGGAATAAGAGAAATGGAGCCTGTATATTTTGGAGAAGAAATAGGAAGTTTAGTATTAGAGGTAGGATATTTCATAAACTTTGACAATAATAATGTAGAAGATCCATTTAGCGTCATCTTGTCTTTGTCTCAAGAAGACTTAGATGATCCTAGAGTGGACCTTTCTATAAAAGAAATGTTAAAGGAGTATGTGTGGTTTACATAAGTTGTGCGTAAAGCCCACTTCTTTAGATGTGAGATGGACAGCACTCTTATAAAACAATGTGTATGTATACATTTTAAATATACACATAATATGTTATACTATACGTATGGAAGATAAATACAGACATACAAATACAACTGTATCTTTAATTAATTATCATTTTGTAATTTGTCCAAGATATAGAAGGAAGATTTTTTTAATACCTCATGTTGAAGAACGATTTAAAGAATTGGTCAAAATTAAATGTGAGGAGTTAGAAATCAAGATCATCAAAGTAGAATGCGATAAAGACCACTCTCATATGTTCTTGAATTGTTTACCAACATTAAGTCCATCGGATATTATGCAACAAATTAAAGGATATACAAGTAAAATACTTAGAGAAGAATTTGTGGAATTATCTAAAATGCCTAGTTTATGGACAAGAAATTACTTTGTTTCAACTGCCGGTAATGTATCTAGTGAAATAATTAAAAAATATGTAGAGAATCAAAAGAAACGATATTAAAAAGAGAATATATTTAGAAAGCGAGGTGAATAATATGGCAAACTTTATTGTTGAATTCCCGTTAAAAACAGAAAAGTATCAAGAAGATATTTTAAATAAGCGTTTTGAAATTGGAAGGAAAATTTATAATTCTTTAGTTAATATAACGCAGAAACGTTATAAAGAAATGATTAAAACTAAAAAATATAGAAAACTAATTTCATCATTAACAGGGAATAAAAAATCTGATAAAGATATTTGGAAACAAATAAATGATATTCGTAAACAATATGGTATGTCAGAATATTCATTTCACGAAGATGTAAAACAAATACAAAAGCACTTTAAGGATAATATTGATTCTTTCACTGCTCAAAAAATCGCTACAACCTTATGGAAATCATACGATAAACTGTTCTTTGGCAATGGTAAAAAGATTTATTTTAAATGCTATGGAGAATTGAATTCTCTTGAAGGAAAATCAAATAAAACCGGTATTCGTTTAGTAGATGACATGCTTATTTGGAATAAATTAAAAATTCCAGTTATGATTGATTATGACAATTATTATGAATATCAAGCTATGCAATGTGATATTTGTTATAACAGAATTATTAAAAAATATGTAAGAAACAAATATAAATTCTATGTTCAGGTAGTTTTTAAGGGAACCCCACCAATAAAAGTAGATACAACAAGCAAGATAAAGCACTTTATTGGTGAAGGTGATGTTGGGATAGATATAGGAACTTCCACTATTGCTGTTGCGAGTGAGTCTGATGTAAAAATATTAGAACTTGCAGATAGAGTTCAAAATATTGAAAACCAGAAACAAAGGCTTCTTAGAAAAATGGATAGATCAAGACGTTTCACAAATTCTAATAACTATAATGCGGATGGCACAATCAATAAACAAGGCAATAAAAAGCTAAAATGGAATAAATCCAGCCATTACATCAAGTATCAAAATGAATTAAAAGAATTATATAGGAAGCAAGCAGATATACGAAAATATCAACACGAATGTTTAGCTAACTATATTATCTCTCTTGGCAATAAGGTGTATGTTGAAAAAATGAATTTTGCAGGACTTCAAAAACGTGCACTAAATACTGAAAAAAATGATAAAGGTAAGTTTAAACGAAAGAAACGTTTTGGGAAGTCTTTAGCGAATAAAGCACCAAGTATGTTGTTAACCATTATAAATAGAAAACTTGCTTATTATGGTGAAAAACTAATAGAAATAGATACAATCAATGCGAAAGCAAGTCAGTTCAATCATTTTGATGAAACATATACGAAGAAAACATTATCACAAAGATGGAATGATTTTAATGGAATTAAAATTCAAAGAGATATGTATTCAGCTTTCTTAATAATGAATATAGCAGATGATTTAAAAAGCTTTGATATAGATAAATGCAACAAGAGATTTGAAAACTTTTATAGACTTCATAGTTTAGAAATTAATAGATTGGTTGGAAAAAAGAATTTAAATAGTATAGCAATTTAAAAAAACAAAATATATAAAAAGGTTTTGACACGAGCCTTATGCTATCGCTAATTCATTCAAAGGAATGATTGGTAGTGAAAGTCTTATAAAAATTCATTAGTCTTATATGCTTTCGAGCATATTTGGAAGTGAATATATATAAGAACCCAACATGCTTTAGCTGTTGGAGTGTCAGGGATTAGAAAAATTTAAAGATTATTTTAAAGGATATGAAGATCAATATGTCCTTATAGGTGGAGCTGCGTGCGATATTTTATTTGAAGAAAGAGAAGCAACTTTTAGAAAAACCAGAGACTTAGATATGGTAATCATTATCGAAATGTTAACATCTGAATTTGGTAAAAGGTTTTGGGATTTTGTTAATAGTGGTAAATATCGAAATAAAGTTACCAATAAAGGGAAACCTCAATTCTATAGATTTGATAAGCCAGAGATTGATGGTTATCCTAAAATGATTGAATTATTTTGTAGAGAAGATTTTAAGTTAAAGGAAACAAAAGGTATAACACTTATTCATATTGATGATTCAATATCTAGCCTTTCTGCAATTTTGTTAGACAATGATTATTATGGATTATTGTTAGATGGTAGAACCGTAATTGATGGTATGCCGGTATTAAGGCCAGAATATTTAATTATTTTTAAAGCTAAGGCTTATCTTGATTTGTTTAATAGAAGAAATAATGGAGAAAAGGTAGATTCCAGCAATATCAGCAAGCATAAAAACGATATATTAAGAATTGTTGCTGCATTGACATTAAATAGAATAGAAAAAATGTCATCATCTGTTAAAACTGATATTGATGATTATATTTCCACTTTGTTTATATATCCTTTTGATTACAATCTTTTAAAGGAACGAAATTTAAAGAATGGAGAAGTCATAGATAAGCTTAAAAGCATCTATGATTGATTAGAATAAAAGTAATACATGATAAAATAAACAATGTTAAGGTGGTAAAGATATGAGTGATATCATTTATGGAAAAAATAGTTTTATAGAGGCTTTAAGAAGTGACCGTATTAAAGAAGCTTTGGTGACAAAGGACTGTCAATATATTAAGGATTTAGAAAAGAAGAATATTAAATATAAAATCGTTGAAAAAAAGAAATTAGATATTTTAAGTAAGAACGGTAATCATCAAGGTTGTTTAGCTTATACTAAAGAATATAAACTAGCTACTGTTAAGTCAATGATGAAGAAGGAAAAGGGTCTTATTGTCTTGTTAGATGGACTTAAGGATCCTCATAATTTGGGTGCTATTATTAGAACTTGCGAGTGTGCGGGTGCTGATGGTTTGGTTTATAAGAAACATAATAGTGTTCATTTAAATGATACTGTTGCTAAGGTTGCTTGTGGGGCGCTTGAGTATGTCAAGGTGGCTGAAGTGACTAATATGGTTAATACCATTAAAGAACTAAAGGACAATGGGTACTGGGTTGTTGGTACTGATGGTTCTGGTAATGATCTTTATAATAAGATTGACTATAACATGAATGTTGCTTTAGTTATTGGTTCTGAGGGTGAGGGCATGAGTCGTCTTGTTAAGGAAGAGTGCGACTTTATTGTTAAGATGCCAATGAAGGGTCATATTAACAGTTTGAATGCTTCGGTAGCTGCTGGTATTATGATTTTTAATATCCTTGATAAAAGAGGAGAATAATTATGTTAGTAACAAGGAACTCTAAATTAATTGATGTGTTTAAGACCCCATCTGGTCATGATCTTTTAGCTCGTTTATTCTATTCACTTGGAATGGATGAGAGTTTGATTGAGAAGAAATTGATTGGCGGTATTAAGCTGAGTTCCTTGAGATATTTAACGTTTAATAAGTTTAATGATGAGGCAATCGATGCGTTTGTTGATTTGTTAAACTCTTTTAATATTGAAGACAACGATGATAATCCAAGTATTAAAAGAGAATGGTGGAAGGAGGCGATATTCTATCAAATCTATCCCCGTTCTTTTAAGGATTCTAATGGTGATGGAATAGGTGATATTAATGGTATTACTTCTAAGCTAGATTATCTAAAGGATTTGGGTGTAGATGCCTTATGGATTTGCCCTTTTTATGATTCACCTAATTGTGATAATGGCTATGATATTCGTGATTATAAGAAGATCATGGCTGAGTTTGGGACTATGGAAGATGTTGATAATCTATTTATTGAAGCTCATAAAAGGGATATTAAGATAATTATTGATTTGGTAATGAATCATACTTCTGATGAACATGAATGGTTTAAGAAATCTTTAAAGGGTATTAAGCCATATGATGATTATTATATTTGGGAAGATAAGCCTACTAACTGGACATCTTTCTTTTCGGGTCCTGCTTGGAAGTACTTTGATGAAAGGAAACAATATGCCTTGCATCTATTTGCGGATAAACAAATAGACTTAAACTGGGATAATCCTTTGGTCAGAGAAGAGATGTATGATATTGCCAATTATTGGTTGGATAAGGGCGCTGATGGTTTTAGATTGGATGTTGTGTCGATGATATCTAAGAATAGGCCTTTAAGAGATGGCAATAAGACTATTGGGGAATTAATTTCTTTTGTGGGTATTGAACATTATTTCCATGGCAATCATTTAGATGAGTATTTAAAGGAATTTAATCAAAGATGTTTAAAGCCTCATAAGGCTTATACAGTAGGAGAATGTCCTGGTGCTGGTGTTAAGTTAGGCAGGTTTATTGCGGGTGATGATAGTGATGAATTAAGTCAATTGTTTTCTTTTGATCATATTGATAATCCTGGTAAGAAGCGTTTTGATATTTATGACTTTGATTTAAGGAAGATGGTGCCTGAGCTTATTAGATGGCAGACAAAATATTCTAATCATGCTTGGCCTACAGTGTTTATGAACAATCATGATAATCCTAGGATGTTGTCTAAGGTTAATAAGGATCTAAGGTATCGTGATGAAGTTGCTAAGTTACTTATAACTTTAATGATGACTTTAAAGGGTACGCCTTATATTTATCAGGGTGATGAGATTGGTATGGCTAATTATCCTTTTAAGGATTTAAGTGAATATCGTGATGTCGAAACTTTGAATTTTTATGAACTTCATAAAAGGGATAAGAATATTATGAAACGTTTGGAATATGGTTCTAGGGATAATGCTAGAACGCCAATGCAGTGGAAAGATGAAACTTATGCAGGTTTCTCTAGTGTTAATCCATGGATCAATATTAATCCTGATTATAAGAAATATAATGTTGAAGCTGAATTAAAAGATGAAGATTCAATTCTTAATTACTATAAGAAGGCTATTAGGCTTCGTAAGAATAACGAAACATTGGTTTATGGAAACTTAGAACTAAAACAACTGAATGACATATTGATATATAAGCGTACATTAGGTGATGAAACATTTGTAGTGGTAATGAACTTAACTAGTAAGGAATTAAAGAAGCCAATAGTTAAAGATATAGTGTTAAGCAATTATAATAGCAATAGTGATAAATTAAGACCATATGAGGTGATAGTATGCAAGAAAGTGGAAAAATATTAGAATCATTAAATTTAGAATTTAGATACATTGAGCATGAGCCTGTTTTAGATTATGAGGCTGCTTATAGAGTTGATCAACAGTTTAATTTAACAGGACAAGAATCAAAGTGTTTGTTTATTAAGACTAAGTCTGGTAAGTATTATTCTTTCATTACTTATGAAGGAGTAAGCTTTGATCGTAAGTTCTTTAAGGAACTATTAGGTGAGAAGACAAGTATTGCCTCAAGGGAAGAACTTATGGATATTGCAGGTTATGAGGCAGGTTGCGCTGCACCTTTTCCTTATCCTAAAGAAGTAGGCTATATCGTGGATAATAGAGTCTTTAATTTTGATAAGTATATTTGTAGTGCTGGTATTCCTACTGAGAGCTTTGAGATGCCTACTAGTAACTTAAAAGAAGTATATAAGCATGTAGACAATGAAGTTATTTATGTTGATATTGATTAATTAATTTATTAGTCGTATATTTGAGCTATATTTGCATAAGCGATACACAGTATTTTAAAGATACTTATAGCACGGTATTAACTTTTAAATAAGGGGGTTCAATAATGACTATGTCTAAAGTCTTCTCTAAAAAAACACTGGTAATTTCCTTGTTGTTGCTTGTAATAACAGGAGTGGTTGTGGTAGTGATAACAAATCGAGAGCGCAATGACAATCAATTGACTGGCGGTGGTGCATATCATATAAGTGACAAGGCCGTAATCGTAGATATTCCATCCAACAATTGCATTGTTGTAGAAATCATGAATGAAACAGAAAGCGAAAAGGATGAATATTCTTTGAGTAATGGTGAACTTGTTTCTGCGGTTTTCTCAAAGGACAACCAAAGAGCCATTGATTTCATAGGTAGACTCCATGTTGGAAGTATTGTCAATATATCTCGATATAACAATACTAAGCCGCAAAACACAACACCATATAAAACCGTAGAATGCACAGGAATAGATATCTATGATGATAAAGGCGAAGAAATCGTTGAGTTTTTTTAATCACATAAGAAAATAGTTTGATTGATATATTTGATGTCGAAATTGTTGGGGAATAATAGAAGTAAAACAGTATACTACATAAATTAATCAAATTAAAACATGGCTGAAACCATTATAAACAAAGGACATCGGCCATGTTTTTTGTAACTATAATGTTCGAAAGTTAAAAACCTTTATTAGCGATAACTTGATCAACTAAATCATCATTATTTCTAGTTTTAATAAACAGAGAAATTAAAGAATCAACACGATCATCTCTCATATAAGATACTAGGTCTCTATGAATAATGTTGGTGGCTTCTAGTTCTTTTTTATTTAACAGCAAGTCTTCTCTTCTAGTTCCTGATTTCATGATGTCAATGGCAGGGAATAGTCTTCTTTCTTGAAGTTTTCTTGATAAGACAAGTTCCATATTACCGGTACCCTTAAATTCTTCATAGATGACATCATCCATCTTACTGCCTGTGTCTACAAGTGCTGTAGCTAGTATTGTAAGAGAGCCTTTTTCTTTAGTGTTTCTAGCTGCTCCAAAGAATCGCTTTGGCATATATAGAGCATTAGGATCTAGACCACCTGATAGAGTTTTGCCAGATGATGTTTCGGTTAGGTTGTAGGCTCTTGATAATCTTGTGATTGAGTCTAGTAGGATGAAGACATCTTCGCCTACTTCAACTAATCTTTTAGCATGTTCAATAGTCATTTCAGAGACATATTTATGTCTTTGTGGCTGTTCATCAAATGTTGAGTAGAAGATTTCAACATTATTACCTTTAATGATTTCTTTAATATCAGTTACTTCTTCTGGTCTTTCATCAATTAATAGGATAATTAGATGAGCCTTAGGGCATGATCTTAATATTGATAGAGCCATGTCTTTTAGAATAGTTGTTTTACCAGCCTTAGGAGGGGATACAATAAGTCCTCTTTGGCCCTTACCAATAGGTGCCATTAGATCAACTACTCTCATGGCTAGAGATTCGCCTTGTCTTTCTAGTTTTACTCTTTCATTTGGGAAAATAGGAGTAAGGTCTTCAAAAGCTACTCTATTTCTAATCATGTCGGTTGTTTGATAGTTGATTTTGTCGATATATATTAATGAATAATATCTTTCGTTGTCTTTAGGATCTCTTTTCTTACCACTGATGTAGTCACCTTGTCTTAGTCTAAATTTTTTGATGAAAGTAGGTGAGACATAAACGTTTTCTTCGTCGTTTGAGAAGTTGTCATTTCTTATAAAGCCAAAGCCATCTTCTAAGATAGTTAGGATGCCTTCTACTGGATAGGTGTTTTCTGTTTTCTTTTCTTCTTTTTCTGTTAGTTTAAAGATGATTTCGTCTTTCTTTAAACCAGCAATGTCGATTTGTTTTTCTTTGGCGATTTCTTTAAGTTCGCTTACTTTTAGATTTGATAATTCTTCTTTATTCATGGCTATATTATATATAATTATTAAATATGAATGAGAAAGAATTATTGAAACTTGTAGCACCAATGTGGAAACAATATCTAAGATGTATTGTGGGATGTTTTTGTGCTTTTTTAACATTTTATCTTACATCGAAATTTCTAGTCTTTTTCTTTATGATTATGACTGTTATTTCTTTTAGAAGCATGGCTGAAGTAACTATCTGGCAAAGAAAGATTACAAGTGGCGACTATGAGCTTGTGACTTGTGAGGTTGGTGCTAAGTTATTTCCTTTTACCATGGTTTATTGTGGTGAGGAACCAGGTATTGGCTTTGATTATGTTGGCGGTTTAAAGTCAGGTGATATTGTAAAGGCAATTAAGGTTGTCGAGGATTATTTGATAATAGAAAAGGTGGATAAATGAAAAGAGTAGTTGTGGTAACAGGTGCTAGTTCTGGTATTGGGAAGTGTACTTGTGAGTATTTAGTTAATAATGATTATATTGTCTATGGTTTGTCTAGAAGAAAGGTTGCAAGTACTTTTGTAAGTATGCAATGTGATGTTACTGATAGAGAAGCTTTTAATAGTGTTATTGAAGAAATCTATAAAAGAGAAGGAAGAATTGATGTGCTTGTTAATAATGCAGGCGTGGGTATTTCTGGTGCTGTTGAATATATTGATAACGATAAGACTGACATGTTGTTTAATGTGAATACCTTGGCTAGTTTTAATACCTGTCAAATTTGCATTCCTTATTTAAGAGAAACGAGAGGGTATATTGTTAATATTTCATCTATTGCGGCAGTTGTGCCTATTCCTTATCAAACAGCATATTCTGCAAGTAAGGCAGCTGTTAATTTATTTTCTGAGAGTTTGAGATTAGAACTTAAGGATAGTGGTATTAAAGTTACAGCTATTATGCCAGGGGATACAAAGACGGGTTTTACTAGTGCTAGGGTTAAAGAAGATAGTCATAATAATTATGGTGATAAGCTTGCTAAGTCGGTTGCTAGGATGGAACATGATGAACAAAATGGTAAGAGTCCCTTGACGGTTGCTAAGGAGATTGAAAGAGTAATTAATAAGAAGAATCCTAAGGCTTTAGTTTCTGTTGGTTTTGAATATAAGTGTGCTTATATGTTGACAAAGATACTACCAAAGAGGTTATTCTTATTTATAGTTGATAGAGTATATAACAGTTAGGAGAATTAATATGTGGGAAGATAAGACAGATTATTTTACAGAAAAGGAAAGACATTATAAGGATACATATCTAGAGATATCTGAGGTTCTTGATAATACGATAGAGGCGAGTTTATTTTCATCTGAAGTAGGTGATTATGAAATCTATGTTTGTTACGAAAGAATGGTAGGTATTGTTTATGCAAGTGCTGATGAGGCGGAAGCTTTGCGTCAACAGATGAAGAAAGATTTAGAAGAAGAGTATAAGAAGAATAAAGAGATACCATCAAGTGATTTTGTTAATTATTTTGGGAATAAATATCGTCTTGATTTGCCTACTGATTTATTCTTTGATATGGGAGACTTCTTTCCGTTTTAAGTATTGGGCTACATGTTGTTTGTAGCTATTACTCATCAAACAACAAGGAGATTTTTACAAAATATCTCGGTCGTAAAAATTGGGTGCCTCAACTTATAAAATGTAAAAGGTGATTTAGGTCAATATAATCCTATCTCACCTTTTTATTGCTGTTTGTGCGTACAACGCCGACAACTGCTATCTCATTCAAATACAACTATATAATTTGTTGAGAATTCAACAAATGTAGTATTCAAATCCTCAAGCACTTCAGCAAGTTGCTCGTTCAATCTTCCACTAACATAAGCATCTCTCGCGTTCGGTTTTTCTATCAGCATCCACTTAAGTTGTTTATATGAATACTTACCAAATTCAATCCATTGTGGGTAGTTAATGGCTATTGGATTTTGTGTAAAATAAACTTTTCCGGCATTAATTGCAGTTGCTGCTGAATGGCCTATAAATAACATGGTTGCAAGTTTGGGATGCTTCTCTCGATTTGTTGAAAATGGAATTGACTCCTTAATTGAATAGCCTTCTTTAATGTGTTTAAATGCATATCCTATTCGAGTTACAACTTCAACAATCATAACCGGAATAGACAACGTACAGAAGTGTATAAAGTCATATCCCTCGTAATACATCCCCTGTACAATTTCTGCTATGGTCTGCTCATAGTCTCCAATTTCTCCAAATTGAAGGAGATTGAACAATCCCGTCATTGGAGCTGGAAGACCCATTGATGTTGTAATGTCAGATTTAAAATGGATAAGTTGCTTTGCTATAGCTGCAAAAATATCTATTTCTTTTCGGTCGGCATAATTCTCCATAACTTGCGACACAATTTTTCCTGTTTTATCAATCGTAGTCATTCTTCCTGTCAGGATATCTGTCACACCAAAAATAAGCCCAAGTAATGGATCATGTCCTAATGAAAGCAGACGATGATAATAAGTGGATAAACCCTCTACATGTATAGTGGTATTTCGATTGTCTTGTGCATCATAGGGAACCTTGCTGACTTTTGAGTTAGCAAGTTTTTCCATCTCTACTTCTGGAAATTGTTTATCAAACCAATCTCTGACATAATTTGAGAGTGGACCGCCTTTCAAGCCTTCTGGTGTCTTTTTGGGAATACCAACCAATAAAATGTCAATAGCTGCTCCAAGTAGCCCTGCGGCGGCACTGATGGTAATATCATGCTTGTCTAAACATTGGAGCTGATTATATTCCGCATTAAGCATACGAATCTCCTGGGTATTTGTTTTAAGCTCCGCTTCCGTGAAGATTGAATCAAGTGCATTCCCTGTACCAACAACATTCACTGCTTCAGAACATAAATTTTCCCATGAAGGTATAACCATCACTTGCTTCGGTTTTTCTTGCTTAGATACTGTCGATATTTTCGTATGTCCCAGCATTCGAAGCAAATCTTCACTTTCCTGTATTCTTTTATCTACTTCATATGTAGAAGGTCGTGCCGCTTTAAGTTTTTTTAGTTCTTCATCATGATATTTCAGAACATCATTGATTTGCTGTTCTGTTTTGGAATATTTACATTTACTCATTGTTTGCCTTCTTTTTTCAAGCTCAGTAATCTACTTTTTAATTCATGTAGCTCAAATTTCAATTCGTTCATTTCTTTCTTCAGTTGGGAATCATATGCTAATAGGTAATCTTGCCTTTCATTATCAATTGCTATTTTCGTATCCAATTCTTTTATAATTGTGTTATGCTTTTCAAGTGCCTTTTTGTACAATTGTTCTTTTTCCTCAGTTTAGTTCTATATTTTTTGATCAAGAAGAACGTACTAACCGCTTAAGACAAAGCGGCTAGAATGCTAATCTGAAAAACTCTTTCCTTTGCAATCTTGGCCACTTCTTTACCAACTCTCGCTAAACTGCACCCGATCTTTTCTAGCAATGATTTTACTTATTCAAATTAAATTTCTTCAATGGTATACCTCACTTATGCTTCGATTCCCAAGTCATGTTGCAAGTCTTTAATTGCATGTTGCAATAAGATATTAAGACTTTGGAGATAATCCATGCGCTCCTTATCGGCATCAGCCTCTGCCTTCATGGCTTTTATTATGGCCTCATGTTTTTTCAAAGCTTCTTTATATAAACGTTCTTTCTCTTGTCGGAGTTGTTTATTCTTCAGGTGCGAAGCAATTCCAACACCAGTGGCAGCAAGAACAGTGACTGGTGCCGCAAGCACAAACACACCAGCTACCATGCCACCTCCGATAGTTGCAAGACTAGATGTAATACCTGCGGCAGAGAGACCTACAGTGCCAAAACCGTAAAGAGCAGCAAAAGAACATATTCCTCCTATACCAGCTCCTAATGCACCAGCCAATACTTCTGGGATAGCACTCTCTCTAATGGTACGGTTTTTATCATTTAGAGCTGCTGCTGCCTCGTTAACTATATTTACCACCGACTGCATAGAATCCACACTTTGGAAGTTCATTTCTTTTTTCTTTTTTACATAGCTGTCCTTTTCTTTTGATGGCTCTTTTTTCTCAACACCCATATACACTCTCACTTTCTCCTTAAAGAATCTTTGGTTACATTTCAAAAAACGTTTAATGATTTATCAGCATCGCAATCATTTATTTGATAGATGAATCGGAGTTTGTCCGATGTCAACATTCAATCTTCAATTATGTTGCGTTAATGTTCTTCGTATTCCAAATTTTTAATTTGCTTCATAGCAAACATCTACATTTTTTGATTACAGGTATTCCTTGAATACCTTCTTCATTTTAAGCATTACTTCAATAAGCCAATCGAACTGCTCATTCCATTGGCTCTTATCGCCTAAAGTTACACTTTTTTCAATAACAATACGGCTAGCCTTACGTTCTGGTAACTCACGCCAGTCAAAGTTCAACCCGGCACTTGTTTCAATCTTGTCCTTATTGGCAAATAAAAAATGAAACAGTTCTTTATCTTCGCTTATATATAACTCCACATCAAGTTCATCACGTTTCTGAATTTGAGAAACAGTGATATGACATGCAGAAAATCCTATGCTGAAATTCATCCAGTGACCCGTTGATGGCTTCCTACGATTAAAGTTTTTGCCAAACTCTACATTCTGGAAAGCGTAATCCTGGAATGCCACCCAATAATCATAGCGTTGCTGCTGAGTCACATTTGTAGAATCGCTTTTCTTGACTTCCTTTGTCCAATCGTTCGGCTTTTCAATAACTTCAAATTTTACTGCCGGTTCCGAATTGCCAATACGATACAATTTAATCTCGCAAAGAAAAAATCCTACTTTTTCATCGGTGTGGTTATTCAGCCATTCAATTGCCGCCTTATGTTCTTCGCGTGCATGTTTTACTACCCAAACAATCACATCTGCCGATTTACCAGACGCATAAGTAATCAGCTTACCAAGATGGTCATGATTGGTATCCTCTAACTGATTCTCTATAATGATTTTTCTGTCTGTTCCAGTTTCAGAAGCAAAAATATCCACATTGAAGTCTCCAACGGAGGATTCTATTTCATCTACTGTAATATCAAGTCCTATGGCATCTGCAAGCAACGTAATATTATCGTCTTGCGAAAGCCATGGCGTAAAATCCAAAGCTTCGTGAGGCCACACTGTTCGAAGATCTTTAATCTCTTCTAATTTACTTAGATTCACCATTTAGTTAAGCCTCCTTTTTCAAAATTATTTTTTAACATTCTTTGTTCCCTCCAGTGAAGCAAAATTGCAAGATTAATCAACAATTTCATTATATAAAAGGTTTTAAGCACAATCAAACAAAATTATTTACACTTTCAAATATCATCAAAACTATTTTTATAAGTAATTGTGCGTTAAGTTTAGCTCATTTTTGTTTGTTTAACCCCACATATGTTACTTTGTTAACAAGAAGATCAAATTAAGTTATAAATTTAACAAATTTATAAAAAATATGTAAGCGCTTTATGAAATAGTGGTAGAATTAATTCAGATGAATTTCATCCATCGAGAAAATGAAAAGGAGAAAAGATGATGAAAAAACTTTTTGCGGTATTACTTGCAGTGTTAATGTGCTTCACATTAGTTGCATGTAATAAGGATTCTGGTACTACAGAAGGTGGCGATACACCTGCTGGTGGCAAAGTATTCTATCTTAACTTCAAGCCTGAGTCAGATGCGGCTTGGCAAGAATTAGCTAAGAAGTATACTGAAGAAACTGGTGTTGAAGTAAAGGTTGTTACTGCTGCTAGTGGTAACTATGATGTAAGCTTACAAAATGAATTAGGTAAGGCTACACCTGAACTTACAATGTTCCAATTAACTAACGATGGTGCTGTTGCTACTTATGGTGACTACGCTATGGATTTAGCTGGTACTGATGTTTACAACGAAATGACTACTCATGATTTTGATTTAGTTAAAGATGGTAAGACATTAGGTATTGGTTATTGCTACGAATGTTTCGGTATTATCGTGAACAAGGCTTTATTAGCTAAGGCTGGTCATGATATTTCTGAAATCACTAACTTTGAATCTTTGAAGGCTGTTGCTGAAGATATTCATGCTAGAGCTGCTGAATTAGGTTTCGATGCATTCACTAATGCTGGTTTAGCTGATTCTTCTTCTTGGAGATTCACTGGTCACTTAATTACTCTTCCATTACACTATGAAGGTATTACTTCTAAGACTGAAATCAAGGGTACTTACTTAGATGAATATAAGAATATTTGGGATTTATATCTAAATAATTCTGCTACTGATCCAGTTGCTAATAATGAAGCTGGTGATGGTGCTGAAGCTGAATTTGGTGAAGGTAAGGCTGTATTCTATCAAAATGGTTCTTGGGAATATTCTGCTTTAACTGGTAACTACGGTATGAATGCTGATGATCTTCAAATGATTCCAATTTACTGTGGTCATGAAGGCGAAGAAAATGCTGCATTATGTTCTGGTACTGAAGCTCACTGGGCTGTAAGTAACTTAGCTAGCGAAGCTGATCAAAAAGCTACTTTAGATTTCATGAAGTGGGTTGTAACTTCTGATGAAGGTACTACTATGATGGCTAAAGAATTTGGTCCTATTCCTTTCAAGAATGCTAAGGAACCTGAAAACGTATTCTTCGCTCAAGCTAATGAATTATTAGCTGATGGTAAGTACAACGTTAGCTGGGCATTCAACTACACACCTGCAGTTGATGATTTCCGTGCTGGTCTTGTAAGTGCTTTAAAACAATATGCTGTTGATGGAAACTGGGAACCAGTTAAGACTGCATTTGTTGATGGCTGGAATACATTATTAGCTCAAGAAGCTGAATAATATATAATAGGTTGATTTTAAAAAAAGGGGGGACAATCCTTTGTCCCTCTTTCTTCTATTATTTTGTTTTAAGTAATCTTCTTTGATTATTTAAAAGAGGATAAAAGAGGGGACGATTCTTATGAAAAAGAAAAAGAAGTATGTGAAAAGAGATCCGAATGCTCTTAGTAGCGATCTAATCGTCAATCCAATCAAACGTAAGGTTTGGCTTTTTTTAATTCCAACTTTTGTTTGCTTTGTGATTGGATTTGTTTGGCCTTTTGCCAGTGGTGTTTACTTGTCTTTCTGTCAATTTAGACTTATTAGAGAAGCTTTGTTTATTCCACTAGATAAGGTTAAGGATGTGTGGACTGGTTTTTCTAACTATGCTAGAGCTTTCGCTGATCCATCATTTAAACAAGCATTTATTTATACTGCAAAGTATGCGGTTGTGAGTGTTGTTGTGATTAATGTGTTGTCATTCTTCTTAGGCTATTTGTTAACTTTAAAGATTAAGGGAAGTAATATCTTTAGAGCTACATTCTTTATGCCTAATTTGATTGGTGGTATCGTACTAAGTTATATCTGGCAATTAATTTTCAATGGTGTTTTGATTAGATATAACACATACTTAACCGCAAATGCTAAGTTTGGTTTCTGGGGCTTAGTAATCCTAATGGCTTGGCAACAAATCGGTTATATGATGATCATTTATATCGCTGGTTTCCAATCTGTTTCTGAGGATATCCTAGAGGCTGCTAAGATTGATGGCGCTAATAAGTGGCAATCATTGTTTAAGGTTATTGTGCCTAATATGATGACTACTATTTCTATTTGTATGTTCTTGTCTTTAACAAATTCATTCAAGTTATTCGATCAAAACTTGGCTTTGACAGGTGGTGCACCGGTTGTTACTACCCCTGCTGGTCAAATTAAGATGACTGAAATGTTGGCTCTAAATATTTCTAATTCATTCGGTAAGATTAATACTTGGGCTAAGGGTACAGCACAAGCTAAGGCTGTTATCTTCTTTATCTTGGTTGCAGCTATTTCTTTATTACAATTAAAATTCACTAGAAGTAAGGAGGTTCAACAATAATGAAAAAGGAATCTTCATTGAAAAAAGAGAAGGCAAAGGCTTGGATTATTACTATCATCTTAACTTTAACTAGTTTGGCTTGGGTAATGCCTATTGTCATCGTATTAATGAACTCTTTTAAGACAAAGGGTGCTATTGCCCTTGAGACATTTAAGTTACCAACAAGTGAAAATTATGTTGGTTTTGCCAACTATATTACTGGTATGACTAGTGGTAACTATAGTTTCTGGGACTGTGTTAAATATTCATTGATTATTACAGTATTATCAGTTGCGTTGATTCTAATTTGTACATCAATGGCAGCTTGGTATATTTCTAGAGTTAATTCTAGATTTGCAAAGTTTGTATATGCACTATGTACTTTCTCAATGATTGTGCCTTTCCAAATGGTACAGTTCACATTGTCTAATACTGCTACTATGTTGCATCTAAATACTCCATTCACTATTCCTGTTGTTTATTTAGGATTTGGTGCTGGTTTAGCCATCTTTATGTTTACGGGTTTTGTTAAGCAAATTCCACTTGAAATAGAAGAGGCTGCTGTAATGGATGGTTGTACTCCTGTTAAGACTTTCTTTAAGGTTGTGCTTCCAATGTTGTCACCATCATTAATTTCTGTTGGTATTTTGGAAGCTATGTGGGTATGGAATGACTACTTGTTACCTTATCTAGTACTTGATATTAACAAGTATCGTACTATTCCAATTCATATCCAATACTTAAGAGGTTCATATGGTCAAGTAGATATGGGTGCTAGTATGGCTTTAATTATTTTAGCTTTACTTCCTGTTGTGCTAATCTACTTGTTCTGTCAAAAGTATATTATTAAGGGAGTTGCAGCTGGTGCTGTTAAGGGATAATTTATGGATAGAAAATCAGGTGTATTAATGCATATTTCTTCTTTACCATCTAAGTATGGTATTGGAAGTTTTGGTGATGAGGCTTATAAGTTTGTTGATTTCTTGAGTGAGGCTCATCAAACTTATTGGCAAATCTTGCCTTTATCTCAAACTGGTTATGGAGATTCTCCTTATCAATCAGTTTCGGCATTTGCGGGTAATCCATATTTCATTGATTTGGAATATTTGGAGAAGGAAGACTTATTGAAGAAGGAAGACTATGTTGATGTTGATTGGGAATTTAATGGTCGCATCAATTATGGTGCTTTATATAATAAGCGTTATCCAATTTTAAGACTTGCTTGTAGACGTTTTATTGAAAAAGGTGATTTTAAGGATTTTGAGAAGTTTGAGAAAGAAAATGAGTGGTTAGAGGATTATGCACTCTTTCAAACTATTAAAGAAAAATTAAATTATGCATCTTTGATTGATTGGCCAAAGGAATATAAGGAAAAGGATCCTGAAGCTATTTCTTCTTTAAAGAAGGAATATGAGGATACCTATGATTTCTGGAGAGTAGTTCAATATTTGTTTACTAAACAATGGTTTGAATTAAAAAAGTATGCAAATTCTAAGGGAATTAAGATTATTGGTGATTGCCCATTGTATGTTTCTAGTGATTCATGTGATGTGTTCTCTGATCCTTCATTGTTCTTGGTTGATGAAGAGTTAGTTCCTAAGAAGGTTGCTGGTTGTCCACCTGATGGTTTTGCGGCTGATGGTCAATTGTGGGGTAATCCTATTTATGATTGGGATCATCATTTAGATACCGATTATGCTTGGTGGGTAAAAAGATTAAAACACTTATGTAGTATTTATGACTATGTGAGAATAGATCATTTTAGAGGCTTGAGTGCTTACTATACTATTGATTATGGTGCTACTACAGCCAAGGATGGTAAGTGGGTAAGAGGCCCAGGCAAGGCTTTAGTTAAGGCTATAAGAGAGCATGTTGGTTCTAATATTATTGCGGAAGACTTGGGTTATATGGATGATGATGTTAAGGACCTATTGGCTTATAGCACTTATCCTGGTATGGGTGTCTTAGAGTTTGGCTTTGATAGTCGTGATAGTAATGGAAATGATAATATTCCTTATAATCTAAAGAAGAATCAAATTGCTTATGTAGGTACTCATGATAATCAAACTGTTATGGGTTGGACTAAGGAATTATCACCTGAGGCATTGACTTTCTGTAAAGAATATATTAGATATAGAGAAGGTGATGACTTTAATTGGGCAATGATAAAAGAGCTTATGGCTACCGTGTGTGATACAGCAATTGTGCAAGCTCAAGATTTATTAGGTCTTGATGAGAACGCGAGAATGAATGCACCTAGTACTGTTGGTAGAAACTGGCAATGGATGGCTAGTGATGGCTGTTTCACAGATGAGATTAAAGAAAAATTAAAAGAATTAACACATACATATGGGAGGGCGTAATTGTGGCAGAGGTTGTTCTAAAGAATATTAAGAAGGTTTATCCACTTCAAGAAAATAAAAAGGGATTATTTGGTAAGAAGAAGGATGTAGCTAAGAAGCCTACTAATCTTCAAATTACTGATGAGGGTGTAGTTGCTGTTCAAGATTTCAATATTGATATTAAAGATAATGAATTCATCGTTCTTGTTGGTCCATCAGGTTGTGGTAAGTCTACTACACTTAGAATGGTTGCGGGTCTTGAAGATATTTCTGGTGGTGAACTTTATATTGATGGCAAGTTGTGTAATGATGTTGAACCAAAGGATAGAGATATTTCAATGGTTTTCCAATCTTATGCGCTTTATCCACATTTAACTGTTTATGATAATATTGCATTCCCTTTAACTATTAAAAAGTATCCAAAGGATGAAATTGATAAGAAGGTAAAAGAGGCTGCAAAGACTCTAGATATTACTCAATACTTAGATCGTAAGCCAAAGAACTTATCAGGTGGTCAAAGACAAAGAGTTGCCATTGGTAGAGCTATTGTAAGAAATCCTAAGGTGTTGTTGATGGATGAACCTCTATCAAACTTGGATGCAAAGCTTAGAAACCAAATGAGAGCTGAGATCATCAAATTAAGACAAAAGATCAATACTACTTTCATTTATGTAACTCATGACCAAGTAGAGGCTATGACTCTTGGTGATAGAATTGTGGTTATGAAGGATGGTTTTGTTCAACAAATCGGTACTCCTCAAGAAGTATTTGATCATCCTGCTAACTTGTTTGTTTCTGGCTTTATCGGTACTCCTCAAATGAACTACTTTGACGCAAAGTTAGTTATTAAGAATGGTTCTTATTTTGTGGATGTAGATGATCAAGAATTTGAATTGTCTAAGGAAAAGCAAGATAGACTTAAGGCTAAGGGCGTCAAGGAACAAGATATTACTCTTGGTGTAAGACCAGATCATATGGTTTTAGCTGATAAGGGCATTAAGGCTAAGGTTGATGTAAGTGAGCTTATGGGTACATCTGTTCATCTACATGTTACAGCTTTGGGTAGAGATGTTATTGCGATTGTTCCTACCGAGGGTAGAAAGGTTGAATTGGCTGGTCAAGAAATTCATTTAACTTTCTCAGGCAATGTAGCTAACTTATTCTCTAAGGAAGATGAAAAGAATCTAGAATTCTAATTAAATAAAGGCCACATATGTGGCCTTTAATAATGTTTATTTCATGAATGTCTTTCGATATTGTAAGGGGGACATTCCTGTTTTACTTTTAAATGTTTGTGAGAAATACGATTGTGAAGAAAAGCCAACATTAGAAGCTATCTGGGTCACTGACATATCTGATGAACTTAATAGCTCTTTACACATTTCAATTCTTTTATTTGTTAGATAGTTGATTGGTGATTGACCAATACATTTAGTAAAAGAATGAGCTAGGTAAAATTTGTTGACATGAGATATTTCAGCTAGTGATTCTAGTGTAATGTTTTTAGCATAGTTAGTATCAATATATCTTTTTGCGATAGAACATTTCTTATAGGCTTGTAGAGTAGATTCGCTGATTACCGATAGATTATCTTTTCTAGCGATATAAGTTAAGAAACTTTGTAGCAGTCCATAACAGATTTTTTCATATCCTAAATTTTTTTCGTTCAGTTCTTTTAATATCAATTTTGCAAAATCTATAAAATATTTTTTATCATGTGAATAATTATAAGTGTTATAGCCTTTGGTTCCATCTTGCATGACAAAGGAGAATCCATCTACACCGAAACAAATATATTCCATTGGATTGTTTTTTAATGGTTTTTCAGTATGCTCAACATTTGGGTTAATAAAGATAACATCATCTTCTTTGACAAAGATTTTTTCGTTTTCGATATAGAACTTTCCTTCACCTTTTATAATGTAGAATATTTCAGAAAATTGGTGAGCGTGGAATGAAGGGTGCCAGTCTTCTTCGAATTTGGAAATAGAAATATAGCGTAAGAAAAAATCTTCGTGATTATTCTCTATACTTTCAAAATTGAAAAACTCTGTACTCATGAGTATATTTTATCTAAAAAATAATAGATTTTGTATAACTAAATAGCAATATTTCTAATATTCCGAGCAATAAATAAATAGCTTAAGTATTCTAAAGTCTATATAATTTAATTAAAGAGTAGATATTAATAGTTTATATTTTTGGGGGACACATATGGCTGGAAGACTAACTTTACCGACAGATGTTGATATTGTTGAAGAGACAATAAGACTTAAAAACCTTTTGGGTGCAGATGCTTTAAGAGATTGTGATGGCACAGAGATGCCTGAGGCTTTATTGTCTGAACCATGTAAGAAATATGCGACTTATTATACAACTAGAAAAGATAATGAATGGGCAACGAACAATCCAGATGAGATTCAACAAGAATACTTAATTAGCAATCGTGTTACTGCTAGGGGTGAGAGTCTTCGTATCCGTTTAATGGAGGGTTTTCATACTGAGCAATTAAAGGTTAATACATTAGATGATCCAAAGCGTTGGTGGGAAGTTATTGATAGAACTACTGGTGATGTCGTTTCTGTTGATGATTGGTTTTTTGATGAGGCTACAGGTGAGGTTGAGATTAAGACTAAGCCATATCATGAATATACAGTAAGTTTCTTAGCTTTCTTAATTTGGGATCCAGTTCATATGTATAATTTCATCACTAATGACTGGAAGGATGCTCCACATCAATTGACTTATGATGTTAGACAACCTAAGACTCAAAAGTATGTTAAGGAAAAGCTTAAGAGATGGTGTGAGGCTAATCCTCATATCGATGTTGTTAGATTTACAACTTTCTTCCATCAATTTACTTTAACTTTTGATGATCAAAAAAGAGAAAAGTATGTTGAATGGTTTGGTTATAGTGCAAGTGTAAGTCCATATATTCTAGAGAAGTTTGAAGAGTGGGCTGGTTATAAGTTCCGTCCTGAATTTATTGTTGATGAGGGTTATCACAACAGTATGTTCCGTATTCCTAGTAAGGAATTTAAGGATTTTATTGAGTTCCAACAAATTGAAGTTTGTAAGTTAGCTAAGGAACTAGTTGATATTGTACATTCTTATGGCAAGGAAGCTATGATGTTCTTGGGTGACCACTGGATTGGTACTGAGCCTTATGGCAAGTATTTTAAAACTATTGGTTTGGATGCTGTTGTTGGTTCTGTTGGTAGTGGCGTAACTCTTAGAATGATTTCTGATATTAAGGGTGTTGATTATACTGAGGGTAGATTATTGCCTTATTTCTTCCCAGATGTTTTCTGTGAGGGCGGCGATCCTATTAAAGAAGCTAGGGATAACTGGAGAAAGGCAAGACGTGCTCTTCTTCGTTCACCACTTGATAGAATTGGATATGGTGGTTACTTAAAGTTAGCTACTAATTGGCCAGGTTTTATTGATGAAATCCAAAATGTAGTTGGTGAGTTCCGTCAAATTCATGAGAATATGCAAGATACACCTTCTTATGTGGCCCCTTTTAAGGTTGCAATCTTAAACTGCTGGGGTGGCTTAAGAAAGTGGATGTCTAATCAAGTTCATCATGCGATTTATCATAGAGAGACTTATTCTGCCGAGGGTGTTCTTGAGTGCTTAAGTGGTATGCCTTTTGATGTTGAGTTTATTAATTTTGATGATATTAGAAATGGTATCCCTGAGGATATTGGTGTAATCATTAATGTTGGTGATGCATATACTGCCTTTAGTGGTGGTGAGAACTGGATTGATGAGAAGGTTCTTACTAATATTCGTCGTTTCGTTGATAATGGTGGTGGTTTTATCGGTGTTGGCGAGCCTACTGCTTATCAACATCAAGGAAGATTCTTCCAATTATCAGATGTAATGGGTTGTGATCGTGAGATGTGTTTCTCACTTAATACCGATAAATATAACACAATGGATAATCATCATTTTATCTTAGAGGATATTGACGGTGATATCGATTTTGGTGAAGGGATGAGCCGTGTTTATGCTCAGGGTAAGAATTATCAAATTCTTGCGATGGATGGCGAGTATAGCCAAATGGTAGTTAATGAATATGGTAAGGGTCATAGTGTTTATTTCGCTGGTTTACCTTATTCACCTCAAAACTGTAGAATTCTGCTTCGTGCTATTTACTATGCTGCTGGCATGGAAGATGAGATGAAGCGTTATTATGTAACTAATGTGAATACTGAGATTACTGTTTTCCCTAAGAGCAAGAAGATCGCAGTAATTAATAATTCCGTTGATGCACAACATACTGACGTATATATCGGTGGTAAGTGTGTCTATAGTTTAGACTTAAATCCAGGTGAGATGCGTTGGGTAGACGATGTTGAATAATTAATTTGATAACTTATGAAAAGCATAAGGGTTTTTCATATTTTATAGACAGTACTTTAATAAAGGAGGACAAAATGAAAAAGAAAGTATTGATGATGCTATTGGTAGTATCAATGTTAGCGCTTACACTAACTGGTTGTGGTAAGACTGACGACAATGGCGGTGCTACTAATGGTGGCGAAACTGAGAGCGAAACACTTACTGTATGGTGTTGGGACCCTAACTTCAATGTTTATGCAATGAAGCAAGCTGAGAAGTTATACCAAAAGGATCATCCTAACTTCAAGTTAGATATCCAAGAAAAAGTTTTCTCTGATATCGAAACTGCTTTAATTACTGCTGCTGAGGCTGGTGATTTAAGTACTTTACCTGATATGTTCTTAATGCAAGACTATACATTCAAGAAGATGGTTGCTAACTATCCAAATGTATTCACTGAATTAAGCAATTCTGGTATTGATTTCGCTAACTTCTCTGGTGGTAAGTTAGGTGACTCTACAATTGATGGCAAGCACTATGGCGTACCATTTGATAATGGTGCTACTATCATGGCTATTCGTAAGGATATGGTTGAAAAAGCTGGTTTAACTGTTGAAGATTTCAAGGATACTACATGGCCTGAATTCATCGAAAAGGCTTCTAAGGTAGTTGCAGCTAATGGTGTTCCAATGTTAACTTCTTCAGGTGGTTCTGAAATTGTTATCGAAATGTTACAAACTTGTGGTGCTTCTCCAATGGTTAACGGTAAGATTGATTTAGTTGGTAACAAGGCTTTAAAGAAAGCTATTGAAACTTATAAGGAATTAATCGACAAGGGTATCATGATTGACTACACTGACTGGGATCAATATATCGCTTCTATGAATACTGGCAAGGCTGCTGGTGTTATCCAAGGTTGCTGGATTATGTCATCTATTCAAGCTGCTGAAGATCAAGCTGGAAATTGGGCTATCGTTAATATGCCTAAGTTCGCTGATATTGATGGTGCTACTAACTATGCAAATAATGGTGGTGCTAGCTGGGTTGTTTCTTCAAACTGCAAGAATACAGATTTAGCATTTGATTTCATCAAGTCTACATTCGCTGGTAGTGTTGAATTATATGATGATTTACTAGTAAATGCTGGTGCTTTCGCAAGCTACTTACCTGCTGCTGAATCAGATACTTATAATCAAACTTCTGATTTCTATGCTGGTCAAGCAGTATATAAGGATATCGTTGAATTCGCTGGACAAGTTCCAAGCATCGATTATGGTGCATACTTCTCTGATATCAGAACTGCATTAAATGAAATCATGCCTAATATCGTAAATGGTGCTGATATTGACACTGAAATTCAAAACGCTCAAAATACAGTTGATTTCAAGGTTGGCGCTTAATTAATTAATTTTAAAAACAATAGTTACCGGGAAGGCAGAATTGTTTTCCCGGTTCTGTTTTAGGAGGATATATGGAAAGAAAGAAAAGAAAATTCTCTTTTGAAAGAAAGTATAATCTTACTGGTTGGGCGTTCTTGTTGCCGGCAGCAATTTTAATATTCGTATTTTGTTTCTATCCAATGGCACAAGCTATTATGCTTTCTTTCAAGAAGGCAGGTGGTGTCAGCGCCGGATTTGCAAACTACGCTAGAATTTTCCAAGATAAGACATTTCAACAATGTTTATTTAATACCTTCTTTTACTTTTTGGTTCAAGTGCCAATCATGCTTATTTTAGCTTTGATTCTTGCACAACTTCTTAATAGTCCAAAAATTAAATGTAAGGGTTTATTCCGTACTTTGATTTTCATACCGTGTGCAACTTCACTAGTATCATATTCTATGATTTTTAAGTCTTTGTTTGCACCAGAGGGTATTGTGAATCAAGTACTTACAGCTATCGGATTAAATGCGGTTAGCTGGTTTGAGAGTCCATGGCCTGCTCGTTGGGTAATTGTTATTGCCTTAATTTGGAGATGGACTGGTTATAATATGGTGTTCTATTTAGCGGGTCTTCAAAATATTGATTATGACATTTATGATGCAAGTTATATTGATGGAGCTACACCGTTTCAACAATTCACAAGAATTACTATTCCTTTGTTGAAGCCAACAATTTTAATGACTGCAATTATGTCTACTTCGGGTACATTACAATTGTTCGATGAATCTATGAATTTAACGGCAGGTGGTCCTGGTAAGTCTACTATGACTTTGGCTCATTATATTTATAATATTTCGTTTGTTGAGACACCTATGTTTAACTATGCGGCAGCTTTGTCTGTTAGTATTCTAGTTATGGTGGCTGTTCTATCAATTATTCAAATGAAAGTGGGTGACAAGCGTGACTAAATTTAAATCATTTATTTCTTATGCAGTATTAATCATTGCGAGTTTCTTATCAGCATTTCCACTTTACTACATGTTGTGTGGTGCTACTAACCGTAGTATTGATGTAGTAAGGGGTAAATTAATTCCTGGTACTTATTTATTAGAGAACTATAAGACTTTGGTTGGTATGCAAAATCTACAGTTGGCAATGTTTAATTCATTCCGTAATGCGATTATTATTACATTAATTGCGCTACTTGTTTGTTCAATCGCTGGTTATGGTTTTGAAGTTTACCATGATAAGGGTAAGGATACTTTGATGAATATCTTGTTGTTGTCGATGATGCTTCCGTTTGTTGCCATCATGATTCCATTATTTAAGATGTTTGTTAAGTGGGGTTTGGTTAATACTTGGATTGCGTTAGCTTTACCTGCAATATCTACTCCATTCTTGATTATGTTGTTTAGACAGGCAGCTCGTTCTTTTCCTCGCGATATTATCGAGGCTGCAAGACTTGAAGGCTTAAATGAGCTTCAAATTTTCTTTAAGATGTTTGTTCCTGTTATGAAGTCTACTTATGCTGCTGCGATGACTGTAACATTCATGAATGCTTGGAATAATTATTTATGGCCATCAATTATCTTACAAAGTAATAAGGCTATCACAATGCCAATGTTAGTAGCTAACTTAAAGAGTGGTTATAGTGTTGACTATGGTATGTTGATGCTTGGTGTATTGATTTGTACGCTTCCAACCGCAATTATCTTCCTTTGTCTACAGAAGAGTTTTGCGAATGGTATTACAGGAGCTGTTAAATAATGGCATTAGATCAAAAAATATTAAGGAAGGCCCAAGGTGCCTTCTTTTTGGCTCAAAAAATGGGTTTATTAGAGGATGCTTCGTTTGAGGCTTTGGAAAAAAGAAGATGTGAATACAACAATAGTGATCATGAATATGGACCGCATTACTTGTCTAAGGAAGCATATCTTTTTTATGAATTAACTCGTTTAAAATTGGATTTTGTTTTGCCTACTGAAGAGGTTAAAAAGACGGGGCTATGTCCTAGTTTTACTGAGGAACAAAGAAAAGACTTCTATGAAAAGAATCATGATTTGTTTGGAAGATATCATGGTGATTTCTTTACTTTTGAGGAAGTAAGTCAAATTATTGAGAAAAGATTAAGGGAGGAAGCATATGACAAACTTATCGAAGACATATTACGTTAGTTCTATTAATGGTTGTGACTTAAATGATGGCTTGTCTGTTGAATGTCCTTTTAATTCTTTATTTAAGATTAATGGTTTAAAGTTAAATCCAGGTGATAAAGTTTTACTTGAAAGGGGAAGTGTCTTCTCTAATCAGTTTCTTCAAATAAAAGATAGTGGTACTAAGGGCAATCCTATTATTGTTGGTGCTTATGGTGATGGTGAATTACCTTGTATTGAAACTAATGGACAGGGCATTTGGTATCAGGATTATGGTAATCCTTTAGATTCATTGACTCATGTTTATAAGGGTTATGTGTCTTCTAGTGTCTTGTTGTATGATGCTGAATATATTACTGTTGAAGACTTAGAGATTTCTAACAAGGCTGATAATATTTTAGGTGAGTCTTATTCATGTATTGATAAGATAAATAGAACTGGTGTGGCTGTAGTTGCCAAGGACAAGGGTGTAAGAAGTGGTATCACTTTGCGTAATTTGTTTATTCATGATGTGAATGGTAATGTCTATGATAAGCATATGAATAATGGTGGTATTTATATGACTTGTTTTAAGCCTACTAATGTCGAATTAACAGGAGTACCTCGTTATAATGATGTTTTGATTGAAAGATGTTTCTTATATAAAACAAGTAGATGGGGTATTGCGATAGGTTATACTTATGCTCATGATAAGTTTATGGGTGCTGAATTAAATGAAGAGTCTTTCTTAGAATATGGTCATGAAAATGTAGTTATCAGAGATAATTATGTTAAGGATATTGGTGGTGATGGCATTACAGTTATGTATTGTCTAAGACCTCTTGTTGAACATAATATGGCTGATTCTATTGCTCAGGAAATTAATGATAGGATTTATTGTGAGTCTGGTGATAAGGCTGGTAAGGTGGCTGCTGCTATTTGGCCTTGGAAGTGTAAGGATGCTTTGTTTACTCATAATGAGGCTTGTGATACAAGGCTTAATCAGGATGGCATGGCTTTTGATGCTGATTCTGGTGATGGAACAATTTATGAATATAACTATAGTAGACAAAATGAGGGTGGTTGTGTGATGTTTTGTCTACAAGAAGCTATTCATAATACTTTCCGTAATAATGTCAGCTTTGATGATTTAGGAGGTACTATTAGTCCTTCTGAGAATCCTGATGCGTTAATAGAGAATAATACTTTCTATGTGCGTAAGGGAGTGCCATTTGTGCGTAAGAACATGGATGGTGGCAATTATGTTGAGGTCAATAATAAGTTTATTGAGCTTGATGATTAGTTAAGAAAAGCGGGTAATACGCTGGTTACAGTTTATTACCCGCTTTAATTATTCGCCCATTTCTGCAACTATCTTAGCGCTGTCCTTATAGTCACCTAAGCTTATAAGTAATTTTACTGCTGTACCAATATCTTCGTTTTTGTTTATACATTCTACAGAATATTGGTATTGAGCTTCTTTATAGATTTCTTCTAGTTCTTTATCAAAGAATTCATAGCCATATACACTTTGGCTGTATGATGTTACATATCTTGCTTCGTTTCTGATCATGTTGATTACAGACATGTATTTCTTTTCTAATAATAAAGATTTAGCTCTTTTCTTAAAGAATTTATTAGCTTGTTTTTGAGAATCTAATACGTTTAAAGTACTTAATCCTTTGTATTGTTCCTGATAGTTGCTTGTTAAGAATCTGTAGCTGAAGTATGTTCTGCGATTAGCGCTTGTTGCGAATACGCAAGTTAAGGCAACAATGACGATTGCACATACAATCCCAATATTATTTCCTATTTTCTTTGTCTTTTCGTTTGTTTGTAACATTAATTTCCCCCTCCCACATAATATGAAAAAATGTTAATAGTCGTATTCCTATTTAGTTTATTGAGCCATGGATATACGTAAGTTTGCTCATTTAATTAATTACATGGACATGTCCGTTACATAAAAAATGCACCGACAGAATTACTAGAGATAGGTTCTATAGGTGTAATCTAAAAATTTGAAACAAAAATGTCCGTGAATGGTTCTAATAATATTCCTCCTTCATACAATCGCTTTTATTTTGTAAGAACATTATAAGGTACAAGCGATTTAAAAGCTATAAGGAAGATTTGAATAAAATTTATTTTTTTACTTGTATTTTATTTTTATTTTTAATAATATAAAAACGTTGCAAATCTGTAACAGAATTTTGACCGCTAAGAAATGCGCTAAGGCTACGGAATGCCGGGTCAAAGACCGAGACTTGTTTAGGAGACAAGAACCGTATTTGGAGAATACGGAAGGGTTTCACCCTTATTGATGTATTTATATACTTTATATCAATAAGAAGCGATTTCTGTTGCAGGAAGGACTTACTACTTTTTTTCGATTGATAGACAGGTATATAAATGCCTGTCTTTTTTGGTATGCCGGGCATGGCATATATCTAGATGGTGAAAGTCCATCGTGGGGATTATCATCGCAGTAGTCAACCACTAGCCAATATCAAGGGTGTCTATCGTGAGGTAGAATCTGAAAGAAGATGGAGGCAAAGTTCCGGTCTGAGGAACACGAACCACAAGCGAGGCCGATAAGTATGGATGAGTGTGCCAAACAACACAAAGTCCAATTGACTGCGGATTAGAAATATATACTTATTGGTAAATGTGGCAGATATATGGAATAAAAGAGATATGACCTTATCCCGGGAGGTCTCACACAAGGTCTCATTAGCCTTAGTAACAACGAAGTGTGAGAAGTCAGCAGAACCC
>OIZO01000292.1_pt1 | contig 36293 bp, 32 predicted proteins | sample 1588551 | NCBI WGS metagenome assembly OIZO01 (sample SAMN03283271) | human gut metagenome | biome: human-associated habitat; material: feces | host: Homo sapiens | place: Peru | collected 2012 | reverse complement strand
AGTGCCAGTGCCGCCGTTACGTTCAGATCCTTGGTAGGGGGCTTCATGCCAAACAATCCGATGATATTGGATATGCCCAGGTATAACAGTACACTTACCAGATACGGTACATACCGTTTCCCTTCCTCTCCGATCATTCCCGTAACAATGCCTTCCAGCTTCGTCACGATCGTCTCTGCCACCAGCTGTCGTCTGCTGGCATTGTGTACTTTGAGGTTGCTTGTAAGGATAATCGACAAGATCAGAATGACTGCCATGACTACCCATGTGATCACTACCGATTCCGCAATATCCAGCTGTACTCCGCCGATCAGTGGAAGGCCTGCCGGAAGCTTGATCGAAAACGCCGTATCACAGTTCAGTTCTTTGAGCAGTTCTGATGCCAATTCCTCCATAATACCACTTCCTTTCCGTAAACATCCCTGAAGGAGTTTCCACTCCCTCATGGTCGTTGCTATTTTACTCCTATTTATAAAAAAGCGTAAGATACATTTTTGCTAATTTGTCCTATGCAAAAATCAAAAGTTATGGCATATATTAACTATAAAAAAATGAGGTATCAGAAAATTATATGACAAAATTAGTCATTTTGGGACGTAAGAATCAGACGGGCAACTACGAGACCTTTTTTCGGAAGCTTCCCGCCAGAACCGTGACAACCTTAGTCCCCGGGGAAGTCATCTCCTGCGACGCTCTGATCCTGCCGGGCGGCGGAGATATCACTCCTGCTTTTTTCGGTGAAAAAAACAAAGGTTCCCGCACTGTTGACACCGAACTGGACATCCTGCAATTCCAGGCTCTCGACATAGCGATTGCCGCCGGAATCCCTGTCATCGGGATCTGCAAGGGCATGCAGGTCATCAATGTTGCCTTCGGCGGTACGATCACACAGGATATGCCCGAAGACTGCCTGCACAGTTCCCCTTCCGGCGATGTGTTTCATGATACTATTATGGTAGATGATTCCCGTCTTTTCAAGTATTTTCCTGCCAAAATGCGCGTCAACAGTGCTCATCACCAACGGATCGGCCGCTTAGGTCAGCACCTTAAGATCATCCAGGTCTGCCCTGACGATGGCTGCCCCGAAGCTTTGGAGCATGACGAGCTGCCGATCCTTGGGTTACAGTGGCATCCGGAGAGGCTGCCGGATCCGGCCGGACTTCCTCTGCTTTCCCTGCTCGCTTCGTATTTTTAAATCTGTGTCGTGTTTTTTTGGTGGCGATCAGTTCTTCCTTCACCTTGCACCTGGCTATCTCAAACAGCGAACGAATGATCCCACGCAGCATCTCGGCTGTCTGATCGTCCACTTCCTTCAATGCGGTAACTACCGCATTCATACTCTTTTTCCAATCTGCGGTAAAGGTGATCAGATCGTCCGCCTGTGATGCGGAGATCACCTGATAAAGTGTGTCTACAAAGGTACGGACCTGCTCCTCGTTCAGGGATAGAATCCATTCATTCAGAGCCTCGTTCATGATCTTCTGGCTCTCATAGATATCGCCTACATCCACGAAATGATCATCCTTCACCAGCCAGGAGAAAGGATCATGCTGCAGCAGACCGTGGTTTTTACTCTCCACTACGCGGTAATGAATATCCCGCTCGAAGATCATCCCGATCATAGAAGAATGCGGAAGCAGCTTTACCACCTTGTCTTCTATCGCATTGTAATGACATTCCTTCAGCACCTCCGGCCGGAATCCCGGTCCGTCCAGACTGTATATCTTTTGGATCCGCTTCCGTACAAAGGGCGCACATTTCATGGCACTGTACACCGCCAGGTTGCCGCCCTTGGAATGTCCTCCGATGTAAAAGGGCTGATGCAGCCATCCGGTGACCATATTTACATATTTTACACTGTATTCCTGCCCCGGTACCGGATTCAGGAATGCCATATTAAAGTCTTCCTTCCACCCCACAATAGTCTCATCCGTGCCGCGGAATGCCAAAAACAGCGTTCCGTCATCCAGGATAAAGGTAATCGCAGAGAACTGGGTCTCCCACTCCTTTTCCACCAGGTTAATATAACAATTCAGCTTCATATTCCGGAAGCGTCTGCCGCTAAGCAGCCCTTCAAACAGTGCCCGGTTCTCCTTTTCAAAACGCACATCTCCGAACAGCTGCTCCACATCCGGCCGTTTGGCGATCTCCTGCAGCGTCACAGAAGGACCGTTGTGACGTACGTCACTGACCATTCCGTCGAACTTCAGATAAGAAAGCTGGCATAAGGCCAGACTGTCCACATCATTCAGAGGTTTTTCGCAAAATGGAATATCTCCGTATTTTTTTAAATATTCTATGACTGTTCCCGCCATATACCGCTCCTTTCCGCGAGGAACTTTCCTTGCGTATTTTTCCGGATTGTGTTACGTTTTATACTGTCAGTAGAAAACATTAAGAAGGTGATCTGCCATGTCCACGAACCATTCCAAACAATTTTCCAGAGATTGCATGGTGCAGGCTTTGATGCAGCTGCTTCAGACAAAATCTCTGTCCAATATTACCATCTCAGAGCTGACCGAGCGGGCCGGAGTCTCCCGTATGACTTATTACCGCAATTACAACTCCATGGACGAGATCTTCATCAGTTATCTGAAGGATCTGGTAGATGCCTACCGTCAGGATGTCGCTGCCTGGCCTGATAAAGGCAATTATAACGACTACCGCAATATGCTGCACTGCTATGAATACTTTGATCATTACAGAGAATTCATTGCCTGCCTGGTGAACACAGGACTGGGGCATCTGCTGCTGCAGGCCCTGGACAGTTATATCCTTGATACCTATTATACGGAAGATAAAGGCCGGGATTTCTATTACACGCTTCGTGCGTTCTCCGGTTCCCTCTACAATATCTACGTCACCTGGATCATGGAAAATTCCATGGAATCCGCTGAAGAGATCGTATCCATTATCTGTCAGATCTATTCCTGATCATTAAACAATCATCAAAGGACTGCGCAAAAATACGCAGTCCCTTTTTATTTTTATCTCTGATCCAACGGAACATATTCCAGTTCCTGCATCACGCTCTTATAAGCGGGACGGATGATCTTATCCATATTGATCAATTCTTCAATACGATGCGCGCTCCATCCCACGATTCTTGCGATGGCAAAAATCGGTGTATATAATTCCAGTGGGATCTCCAGCATGCTGTATACGAATCCGCTGTAGAAATCCACATTGGCGCTGACGCCCTTATAGATCCTGGACTTCTGGGAGATGACCTCCGGTGCCATCCGCTCGATCATGGAGTACAATGCGAAATCCTTGTCTCTGCCCTTGGCTACTGCCAGCTTCTCCACGAAGCTCTTAAATACCTGGGCTCTGGGGTCGGACAGAGAGTAGACAGCATGACCCATACCATAGATCAGTCCCTTGCCGTCAAAGGCTTCCTTATTCAAAATCTTGTTCAGATAAACTCTTACCGCATCCTCATCAGTCCAGTCGGACACATGGGCTTCGATATCCCGCATCATCTCTACGACCTTGATATTGGCACCACCGTGCTTGGGTCCCTTCAGAGAAGAAAGCGCTGCTGCCACTACGGAATAAGTGTCGGATCCGGAAGAGGTTACGACTCTGGTAGTGAAGGTGGAATTGTTACCGCCGCCGTGCTCCATATGCAGCACCAGTGCGGTATCCAGTACTTTGGCCTCCAGCTCGGTATATTGTTTGTCGGGACGAAGCATCATCAGCAGATTCTCTGCTGTGGAAAGCTTCTTCTGCGGACGATGTATGTACATACTCTCATCATTGGAATAGTGATTATATGCATGGTAGCCGTAGACTGCCAGCATAGGGAACACAGCGATCAGTCCCAGACATTGTCTTAATACATTTTCAATGGAAGTATCGCTGCAATTTTTATCATAGGAAGCCAGTGTCAGAACACTCCTGGTCAGGGAATTCATGATGTCACTGCTGGGAGCTTTCATGATGACATCTCTGGTAAAGTTGGTAGGCAAAGTTCTGCTGGATGCCAGAATATCGTTAAAATGCTTCAGTTCGTCACGATTCGGCAGCTTACCGAACAAAAGTAAATAAGCCACTTCTTCGAATCCGAAATGATCCCCGCGGAATCCGTTGACCAGTTCGATACAGTCATAACCGCGATACCACAGCTTACCTTCACAGGGTATCTTTTTGCCATCCTCCATTTTGAAGGATTCGATCCGGGAGATATTGGTAAGGCCTGCGACTACGCCGTTACCGTTCTTATCACGCAACCCCCTCTGCACGCCATACTCATCGAACATCTGGGGTTCCAATCTATCTGCCGCTCTGCACAGGCCGGCATGTTCCAACATATACTCTGCGTTTTTCTTCATCCAAATACCTTCCTTTCCCGACATCATATATACTTATCTATCATAACTTTTCAGAAACTACCCTGTCAATTAAGAAAGTATAAAATATTCTTTGTATTCTCTTTGATCTTCTCAGACAGCTCAGCATATTTAATGAGTTCTTCCTCTGTGAAGCCGGCGAATCTGGCAGCATCATAATCCCTCTGTGCCATCTCCAGTTCTTTCATAACGGCATCTGCTGCCGGAAGAATCGTCACGGCGATTCTGCCTCCCCGTTCCTTCCGCTTCGTTTCTGCCATCTCCGCTGTTTTCGTTTTATTTTTTCCGGTCGTCTTATCTTTTTTGGATGGCTTGGGTTCCTTCACCTCTTCTACTTTCAGGAATCCCTTCATGGTCAGTCGCTGCAATCCGCTGGTCAGATTCGTCCGGGTGATTCCGGCGAAATCCGCCAGTTCCCGTCTGCTGTCCCATTCGTGCTTTTCACACAGACACAAAAGCAGACGCACATCCATGACCTTCAGATCTCCTTTTAACGCCACAGGCTCCAGATAATGTTCTAATAACTTTCTCTTACGGTAATCCTCTCCTGCAGGTCCTTCCGCCTGCAAGATCTCTGTATTGACAAAGACTCTCTCGTCTCCCAGCTTCTTGGAACCGGGCAGGATCGAAGGCGGAACGGTGCCGTCCCCCGCAGCATCGATAAAAAAGCGGTATACCTGCAGACGATTCTTCTCATAATCTTCCTCTTCCAGAACATGTTTGTAGAAGTTATTGTAGTACTCAAATACATTCAGCTTCATTTTCACAGTCTTCGAGATATTAATGCCCTGACTGGCAAGAGAGCCTTTCCTCTTCACATAATAATAAATGGGCGCATGCAGGGCATAGAATACTTTCGCATAGCGGATATATTCCAGATTGAACATAAAATCCTCACACCAGCTGATATCCGTATCCATGCGTAGCTTATGCTCTTCCACAATATCCCTGCGGTACAGCTTGTTCCACAACACACCGTAATAAAAATCCGCCGGATTCTCCATCATATGTGCTGCGAACTCTTCTCTGGTGAGCACGCCCTCCTCTTCGATGTCTCCCTTGGGGGACAGACGCTCTCCCACCACGCGGTAAAAGTCAGAAATGACCATGTCACAGCCGTACTCCTCCGCTGCCCGCACGAACAGTCTGGTGGCATCCGGTGTGATCCAGTCGTCACTGTCGAGGAACTGCAGATATTTTCCCCGGGCACGGTCAAGCGCCCGGTTTCTGCTGTCGGAGACTCCGGTGTTCTCCTTTTGGATCACAATGACTCTGGAATCTCTGTCTCCGTACTCTTCACAAATATCGCCGGAAGCATCCGTACTGCCATCATTGACCAGCAGCAGTTCATAATCCGTATATTCCTGGTTCAAAATGCTGTCGACACAGCGTCGTAAATATTGTTCCGCATTGTATATCGGAACAATGATGCTTACCATTGGCCGCATAAGTTCATCCTCTCCAAAAATTACTTCATAAACGATTTCTTCGCTTTTCAAGCTTACGAAATCGTGATCAGTTCATAGTCTCTGCTGCCGAGGCCGATCTTCTCCGCATGCTCCAGGCAGGTCTTGTACTCCGCATTGGGAGTGGTATTTTCAAAATGATCATGATGATCGCAAAATCCCTCTTTTGCCATGGCATCCGTCAGCTGGCTGTTCGGCAGCGGTGTCTGCTTCAGACAGGCATCCACACAGGCCTGATCCAACGCCAGGGGATCAAAGGATGCAAACATACCGATATTAGGCAGAATAGGAGCATCGTTCTCGCAGTGGCAGTCACAGTTCGGAGAGATATCCACTACCAGAGAGATATGGAAATTCGGTCTGCCGTCCACAACAGCCTTCGCATATTCTGCCATGCGGCAGTTGAAATCCTTCGTCGCCGCAGCATCGCCGCTGTGGATCGCATCAAAATTGCAGGCGCCGATGCAGCGTCCGCAACCCAGACACTTCTCATGATCAATGTGCATCTTATGTGTGGTCTCATCATATACCAGTCCATCATTGGCACATTCCTTCATGCAGCGCTTACAGCCCCGGCACAGACTCTCGTCGATCTCCGGCTTGCCCTGCGCATGCTGCTCCATTTTGCCCGCTCTGGAGCCGCAGCCCATACCGATGTTTTTAATAGCACCGCCAAACCCCACCGTCTCATGTCCTTTGAAATGATTCAGGGAAATAAACACATCCGCATCCATGATGGCACGACCGATCTTCGCATTCTTCACATATTCGCCGCCTTCTACCGGTACCTCGATGTCATCCGTTCCCTTGAGTCCATCGCCAATGATCACGGGACATCCCACCGTCAGAGGCGTGAAACCATTCTCCCAGGCACAGTACATATGCTCGATGGCATTCTTACGGCTGCCGGGATACAGGGTGTTGCAGTCGGTCAGAAAAGGCACACCGCCCAGCTCCTTTACCACATCCGCTACCGCTTTCGCATAATTCGGACGTAAGAAACCCAGGTTGCCCAGCTCTCCAAAGTGCAGCTTGATAGCAACAAATTTGTGATCCATATCAATATTCTGAATCCCCGCCGCCTTCATCAGACGCTTTAACTTACTGGGAAGCCCCTCTCCCAGACGGGTCCTGAAATCTGTAAAATATACCTTTGATTTTTCCATTGATTTATCCTCCGCGCAAAAAAGATACTACGATTATAACATATCTTTTCCGCTTTTTGAGAATTTTTTTGCATTCTCCACGAAGCGCTCCGCGAACTCCGGGCAGGATGGATAATAGAGGTGGGGAAAACCGTACCAGTGACTCTCTCCCACGTGGATACAGGGATAATTTCGTCCGGTGGAGGGTTTGGTAGCGATGCAGTCTGCGCCGTTGTCTTCACTGTCATAATAGTGGAATTCGTGGGCACGGATGCGACTGCCACGAGGCATAAAATGTCCGCTGTTCTCTTCCAGTTCAATGTATCCGAAGCGCACCAGGTGTCCGGTGTCGAAGCATTTACCGGGCAGGACTCCCGCCATGGGATAGGAATGTCCTTCCCGATCCGTCAGGGTCGTATGCAGGTATAGAAAACCGCCGCACTCTGCCACCGTGGGCAGGCCGTCTGTGACTGCCTTCCGGATCGCTGTGCGCATGGTATCATTCTCGCTTAACTGTCCGGCATACAGTTCCGGATATCCACCGCCCAGTAACAATCCGTGAATGTTTTCCGGTAAGTTTCTGTCATGCAGCGGGGAAAAATACACCGGTTCCGCGCCCGCCTGTTCCAGCAGACGCAGGTTCTCTTCGTAATAAAAACAAAAAGCTTCATCCCGGGCTACGGCGATCCGTGGGCGTATTGCTTCGCTGGTTTCTACGGAATCCTCCACTACCGTCTCTTCCTCCAACAGCTCCGCTTCCTCTGCGATCTGCAACAGTTTTGAAATGTCTGCGGTCTCCCGTAATCTCTCTGCCGTCATACGGATCTGTCCCTGCAAGTCTTCCAGTTCTCCCGGCATGCACAAGCCTAAGTGTCTGCTGGCGATCTGCAGGTCCTTATTTTCCGGAAAATACCCCAGTACCGCAATGCCCAGTTCATCTTCTGCCAAGGGCTTCAGTATCTCATAATAGGATGCGGACATCCGGTTGAAGATCACGCCACGGATCAGATGTGCCTTATCGTAAGCCAGGAATCCGGCAATCAGAGGGATCACCGATCTCCCCATGCCTTTTGCATCCACCACCAGCAGGATGGGGGTCTGCGTCACCTTTGCCAGATGATAGGAGGAGCCTTCCTCACGGATGCCGCCCAGCCCGTCATACAATCCCATAACACCTTCCATGACCACAAGCTCGTCTTCTCTGCGATCCTTCAAAAACAGCTTACGGGTGCCCTCTTCTCCGGTAAAAAAGGTATCCAGATTCCGAGAGGGCACCCCCAGCACCTGTCTGTGGAACATTGGATCAATATAATCCGGGCCGCATTTACAGGAAGAAATATCCTCACCGTTTTCTTTAAAAATCTGCAATAATCCACAGGTGATCGTAGTCTTGCCGCTGCCGCTCTTCGGTGCAGCGATCATGATACGGCGTATCTTCTTTTTCTGTGCTCCGGTCATCTCTGTACTTCTCCATTCTTACCGTTTCCGGTCTCCCCTGCGTCCTGTTTTGTTTTCTTCGCGTTATCCATAGGATCCGTTCCTGTCTCCCGGAACGTAAATGAACAGATCCACACCGGATTTTCCGCCTGGGGCAGATGATAGCTTAAGAGCTTCTTCACCCGGCTTACCTGCATCTGCAGGATCTCCTCTTCCTCCACCGGAAAAGTATCCAGCACTTCCTTAAGTTCTGCAATGGTCTCCATGCTGATGGCATTGATCACAATACGCATATGGGGATTCTTCCGGTACAGGGTCTGTAAAATATCCAGCAATCTGCCGCCGCTGCCGCCGATAAAGGCATGGGTCGGCACAGGTAATTCCTCCAGCCCTTCCGGTGCCGGGGCTTCAATGATCTGTATATTATCCATGTGAAAATGCTCTCTGTTCTTTCGAAGCAGTTCCACCGCCTCCGGCTTTCTCTCAATGGCATAGACCTGCACCCCTCCGGGCACCCCGGCGATCTCTATGGCGACGGATCCGGTGCCGCTGCCGATGTCATAGACCACGGCGTTTTGTGTCAGGTGTAGCTTGCAGATGCTGACCTCGCGGACTTCTTCTTTTGTCATTGGCGTTCTGCGGATTTTTCCCTCGGTTTCCGAAGCATCCCGCAGGAAACAGGTATCGGCTCTTCCATGGGTCAGGCGTTCCGGTTGCCAGTGAGGATTGCAGATCAGGCAGGTATACAGCCCTTCCTCCGTAATCTCCTCACACTGCCCCGGGGTCAGGATCCGGATGCTTTCCTCCGGATAGGACAGCTGATATCCTACGATCACTTCACAGTCTGTCAGTCCCGCTTCTGCAAGCAAATGTCCGATCTTGCGGATGTCCGCACTTCCTGAGGTCAGTAAAAATACCTTTTCATGGCTCTCCACCGTTGCCGAAAGCCGGTTCAGCTTCTTGCCGTGCATGCTCAAAATGGCGGCATCTTCATAACTTTCTCCCACTCGGGCCGCCAGTGTGGCCACGGAAGAAATTCCCGGCAGGATCCGTACTCTTGCGTTCAACGCTCCTGCGGCAACGGCTTCCTGCAATGCCACATATAGCTTCCTGCATCCGCTGTAAAATCCGGTATCCCCGGAAAAAAGGACCGTTACCCGAAGGGGATCTTTCTGTGCTGTAAGACCGTTTTTCTGTAATTGCTCCAGATACGGCAGAATCTGCTCCGTCATGTAGTAGGGTCTTTTTTCGATTTTAGCAGAATATCTTTCGATCATGCGCTCCGCACCCAGCAGGATATCTGCAGTCTCGATCGCATGCTGCACTTCTTGTGTCTGACCGTCTTTGCTGCCCATGCCGATTCCGGCGAGGCAGATCTCCATGCTGCCCTGCCCGGAGAGCTTACAGTCACAGAGCTGTTCCAGTTTTCCACAGATTTCCGCAAAAGAATACGTATCTACAGCCTTCTTGGCAGGCTGTATCACATACACCGGGATCCCCAGAATTTTCGCAGCTTCCAGTTTCTCCTGATACCCTCCGGTGCGTCCGCTGTTTTTCGTGACCATGTGATGGATATCGTATTGCTTCAGGATAGCGGCGTTCATCTCTGTGGAAAAAGGTCCCTGCAATGCCAGGATCTGTCTGCCTTTGATTCCCTGCTCCATGCACAGTTCCAGGCTCTCTCTGCCCGGAAGGATGCGCACATACAGGCGGTCATGGAGTCTTCCGGAGGCACAATACGTCGGCAGTTCCTTGCTCCCTGTGGTCAGCAGAATATTGCCCTCTGTATTCTCCAGCGCTTTGGCACAGTCAGCATTGCTTTCAAAATACCGGATACTTACGGCAGGATCCTCTGCTTCCGGAGTCTCCGAAATTTCCCGTTCCAGACGCAGGTAAATGGAAGACTGTGTTTTCACAGCGTCCCGTATGTTCTCTGTAACGACCTGGGCATAAGGGTGGGTGGCATCCACTACGATCTCATAACCCTCGTTACGCAGAAATTCTTCCATCTGCTGCCGGTCCATTCTGCCACGGTGAAGAGATACGAGTGGCTGCCCCTTTGTCCCTGCCGCCACCGCATCCGTCTGTTCCCGCATCACGACCTCACCATATTCCGTTGCCACGCATACGGTATGCGCGATTCCGGCATCTGCCAGGATTTCCGACAGCCGCCGTCCTTCTGTGGTTCCCGCAAAAATTACTATTTTTTTCATCCTGCTCTCCTCCCAAAGAGAACTTAATGTATGTTATTCTCTACATGATATCCGCGCTTTGTGATCAACTTGTCCCCCAGGATCTCCGTCTCCGAATTGCCGATAAATACCGTGGTGAACATATTGACTTCCCGGTCCCTTAATTCCCGCAGCGTACAGGTCACCGCCCGGGTGCCTTCTCTGCCGATGTTTTCCACATAGCCGCAGGGGCGCTCCCCTTCTATGGTTTCCAGTAAAATATCACAGGCTCTTTGCAGATAATCCTTTCGCCTGTGGCTGGAAGGGTTGTAAATTGCCATGGCAAAATCTCCCATTGCTGCCGCCCGCAGTCTCTTTTCGATCTTCTCCCAGGGAGTCAGCAGGTCGCTTAAGCTGATCACACAGAAATCATGGTTTAAGGGTGCTCCCAGTACCGCCGCCCCACTGCTTGCCGCTGTAATACCGGGGATCACGATCAGTTCCGTCTGGGGATGTTCTTCTCCAAGCTCATACATCAGCGATGCCAGGCCGTAGATACCGGCGTCGCCGCTGCAGATCAATGCCACCCGCTTCCCGGCTTCCGCCTCCCTAAAACACAGTTCGCAGCGTTCTGTCTCCTGCCGCATAGGGGTGGTCAGCAGTTTTTTCCCTGCAAAACGTTCTCCCAATAATTTGACATATACGGTATAACCCACGATCACATCTGCCTGCTCCAGCGCAGCGATGGCTTCTCCTGTCATCATTTCTTCCCTGCCGGGACCTATTCCCACGATATAGATTCTGTTACTCATCCGTTTTGCCTCTTTCTATCCTTTTAAAGCCACATCCGAATCCGCTCTTTCCATGTTTTCTCTGCAACTGCCACGGTCATGCCATCCTGTGCCTGCTTGCCTAAGAGGATCCATCCGCCTGTCCCGGCTGCTTTCAGGGCGGCGCGCTCGCATACATTGTCCACGCCCACCTGTGTCTTTACGAACTCGGAACCGTGAAATTCTCCCGGCACTGCCTGTAATTCCTGTGCTGTATAAGTCCTAAATGGTATCCTGTATTTTTCACTGAATTCCAACAGGCATCGTTCCTCTTTTTTCACGTCAATAGAAGCCAATGCTGCGATCTGCTCTATGACAATGCCCTGTTCTTCCAGTATTTTTTTCAAAAATAGATCCAGCTTTGCGCTGTCCGTATCCTTCTTGCAGCCCACGCCCAGAATATATTTTTTCGGCTGCAGCAGTAGTTCTGCTGACTCTTTTCGAAATGTTTCTTCCGTGTCGTCCGCAATCAGGACATCCACTTTTTCCGCAGGAGGATACGCACACAGCCGGATCCCTGACGGAATGGTCTCATCCACTGCCAGATGCCCTGTCTGTACGGACATGGTAATTTCCTCGCCTGCCAGTACTTTTGCCGACACTTTGGCGATCCCCTCCCGATTGCCGATCCGCAGATCATTCCTTTTGGCAAAGATATCCACCGCAAAACTGTCATGTAAGTCTGTGGCTGTGGTGATCACCGGTACGGCACCCAATGCTCCCGCCAGACGGACCGCCAGTTCGTTGGCTCCACCCACATGTCCGGACAACAAGGGAATCACATACTTCCCCATCTCGTCTGCCACCAGTACCGGACTGTCGTGCAGTTTATCCATGATCCAGGGGGCAATGGCACGGACCGCGATCCCACAGGCACCAATGAATATAAGTGCATGTCGGGTCGCCATCTGCTCTCCCGCCCACGCTGACAGGCTGTTCCTGACGCAGATTGTGTCTGCATCGCTGTCATCCACAGCCGGTACCGTCTTTTTTTCCAGTCGGGAGCATTTGGTATAGAGCGTGACCGCAGCTTCCCCGTCCATGCTCTCCCGGATCCGCTCCGCCAGCTGTTGTCCTGTTTCCGTAAAGCTGATCACACTAATCTTCACGCCGCCCCTCCTGCGTTTCCTCTGCCTGTATGGCACAGCATTTTGCCTGACGGAATTCTGTGGTAAAATCCGCCGCATACAGCCTCGACTTCTGATAATTTCCATGGGTGATAACATCCCCCACCAGTACCAGTGCTGTCTTTTTGATGCCATGTTCTTCCGCTACCTGTGCCAGTGTCTCCACCGTACAGATATAAGCCTCTTCCTCCGGCCAGGTTGCCTTGTAGACAAGGGCTGCGGGGGTGTCCTTCGCATAACCGCCCAAGATCAGTCTGTGGCTCAGTTCCCGCAGCATTCCCGTGCTTAAATAGATCGCCATGGAAGCATGATGGGCTGCCAGACTTTCGATGCTCTCCTTCTGCGGCACTCCGGTCCGCCCTTCCATACGGGTGATGATCAGGGTCTGGGAAACACCGGGCAGGGTATATTCCAGATTTAACGATGCCGCCGCACCAAAGCAGGCACTGACTCCCGGACAGCTCTCATAAGGGATTCCCAGCTCGTCCAGTGCATCCATCTGCTCCCGCACCGCACCATAGATGCTGGGTTCTCCGGTGTGCAGACGCACCAGCATTTTCCCCTGCGTCTGTGCCTCCTGCATGAGCTTAAGCACTTCTTCTAAGGTCAGGTGCGCACTGTTATGGATCTCACAGTCTGCTCTGGCATATTCTAACAGCTCCGGGTTCACCAGCGATCCCGCATAGATGATGACATCCGCCTGTTGCAGCATGTGCATGCCCCGCACCGTGATCAGATCTGCTGCTCCGCTTCCTGCGCCAACAAAGTAAACCATTCCTCCGCCTCCTTACTTTTCGCCAATGCACCGAAATCATTGGCATACATGATACATTCGATCGCAAGCTTTCCCTGCGCCCGCTTCTCCAGATAAAATAAAATACGCTCCATGGCATAATCCATGACTTCCTGTCTCCTGCCGCACTCATCCAGGATCCGCACGGCTTCCTCTGTGGTGACACAGGACAAAAGCTTGTCAGCATCCACTGCTGCCACACCACATTTTACGGCAAAGGCGGTCAACAGCTCCATCCGGCAGTCACCCTCTCTGGAATGGGTATTCATAATACCGCCCGCCACTTTAATGAGTTTTCCGATATGTCCTGCAAGAAGCAGACGTTTGAAGCCTTCTTCCACCGCCATATCGATCGTCAGACCGATAAAGTTACTGCATTTTACACTTTTATCCAGATCATAGTGATAGGTATTTTTCAAAAAATCCAGTCCATAATTGCCCGGAGAGATCACCACGTCTTCTCTTCCCAGTGCCCGCTGCTGCCTAAGTTCCACGCGGATCGTATCTAAAATGGCCTGGGTACTCATGGGTTCCACGACACCGCTGGTACCAAGGATCGAAATGCCGCCCACGATGCCAAGTCTCGGATTAAATGTCCGCTCTGCCAGATGTTCGCCCTCCGGCACAGAGATCTCCACTGACAGGCTTCCACAATAATCCAGTACCTGACACACCTGTAATACTTCCCGTTCGATCATCTCTCTTGGGACGTGATTAATAGCTGCATTTCCCACGGGCTGATCCAGTCCCGGTTTCGTCACCCGGCCGACACCGATGCCGCCGTCGATCACGACCTGTGTCAGGGTTTCCCTGCCTTCTTCCTGCGGCAGTGAGACCTTCGCGCAGATCAGTGCCCCGGTGGTAATATCCGGATCATCCCCACCGTCCTTTTCCACAGCGCAGCTGACCTCCCGCTCCTTACGACAGATCCTAAGGATCTGTGCCGTATAGGGGATGCCTTTGGGTGTCTCTATGGTGATCTTAGTTTTCTCCCTGCCGGTCAACAGCATATAAGCAGCCGCCTTCGCCGCTGCTGCCGCACAGCTTCCTGTGGTAAATCCATACCGCATGCCTCTACCTTTCCTTCCTCAGCTCATACAACAATGCATTACAGATGGCGGCTGCCACATTGCTGCCGCCCTTTCTTCCGCGGTTGATAATATAGGGCACCTCCGTCTGAAGGATCAGTTCCTTGGCGGCTTCCACATTCACGAAGCCCACGGGAACCCCGATGACGAATGCCGGACGCCAGTTGCTCTCCTGCATCATCTCGTAAATCTGTATCAGTGCCGTAGGTGCATTTCCCACAGCGAAGATCACCGGCTTTTCCCGTTTTGCTGCCAGTTCCATGCTGATCGCTGCCCGGGTGGTCCTGCGTTCCTTCGCCATTGCTGCCACCTCTGCGTCTGCCATGTAGCAATGGGCTTCGCCGCCAAAAGAAGCCAGCACCTTTTTGTTGATCCCTGCCAGTGCCATATTCGTATCCGTCACAATGTCCGCACCGTTTTTTATCAGGTTTTTGGCGATCTCCACTGCATTTTCCGAATAGGTCATCGTCTCCGCATAATCGAAATCCGCACTGGTATGGATCACCCGTCTGGTGATCATATCCTGCTCCGCAGGCAACGTGATTCCCCTCTCTGCCAGTTCCGCCGCAATGATCTCAAAGCTTCGCATCTCGATCTCTTCCGGCAATACATATTCGATGTTCGTTTTATCCATAAATCAGTCTCCCATAGCAAGTTCTCGTAACAGCACTTCATTCTCTTCCTGCTTCTTCACCGCGATCCGGTAATAGCCCTCTCCCAGTCCCCGGAAATTCTCACAGTTGCGGATCAGGATGCCTTTTGCAAGCAATCTGTCATAGATGGGCTGTGTGGTGTAAAGCAGCAGAAAATCCGCTTCTCCGGACACTACCCGGATGCCCAGTGTCTCCAGCCCTTCCCTAAGATACGCCCGCTTGGTTTTCACATATTCCACGGTATCCTGCAGATATTGCTCCGCCTGCCCCGCGCAGACGATGCCCGCTCTCTGGGCGAACACCGACAGATTCCATTCCGGCAGCTGTCTGCGGATTTTCTCCCGAAGCCCCTCATTACTGCACACCAGATATCCCAGACGCACCCCCGGCATGGCAAAGCTTTTCGTAAACGCCCGTACCAGCAACAGATTCTCATACTGGTCTATCTTCCCGAGCAGGGACCTGGGCTGCTCTCTATCAGTCTCACAGAACTCTATAAAACATTCATCCAGTACTACGATGATTCCCTGCTGTCTGCAGTGCTCCAAAAGTTCCAGCAGATATTCCCTGCCCAGCAGCTGCCCTGTGGGATTGTTGGGATTTGCAAGAAACAGCAGATCTGTGTCTGCCGTCAGCGCCTGTAACAATTCCTTCCCCGGGCAAAATGCGGTCTCCTCCGACAGATATGCATATTTTATATGGCTGTCTGCCGCCTTCGCCGCATACTCATATCCGTAAAAGGACGGCACCGGAATCACAATATTTTTCGGCTTAAGTGCATGTACGATCGCCAGAAAAAGTTCTGATGCCCCGTTGCCAAACAGCAGATACTCCTTTGGAATTTCCCTGCCGCTTTGCACCGACAGCATATGACTTACTGTCTCTGTCAGTTCGCCTGCTGCGGCATCGGGATATTCCCCCACATGATCGATAGCCGCTAAAAGTGAAAGCCTTGCCTCCGCCGGCATTCCCAAGGGATTGCCGTTTACCGAAAAATCCAGCCGTACCGGTCTGCTGTATATGTCACCACCATGTATGCTCTGCTGCATCTGTTGTTTCCTCATTTCTTTTCTTGTACCTGTTTTCTTTTTAGAGCTTTCCTTCACAGATTGCCAGCCGCCGTGTTATAACCATCCACAGCCCGTTGCCACCCAGGTCAGGATTCCCAGGCACAACAGCTCACAGATCCATGCCGTCCGGTTCATCAGACGATTGGCTCTCCGGATATCCTCATATTCCACCTGCCGTTTTGGATCCCCAATATATGGTTTCTTCACGACTTTGCCAAAATAACTGGCATCGCCCGCCAGCTGTATTCCCAGTGCGCCGGCACATACGGATTCCGTCTGGGCGGAATTGGGACTGGCGTGCTTTCTGCTGTCTCTGCACCAGATACGCCATGCCTGCCTGCCGTTATAGCTTTTTCCGCTGAGAAACGCCGCCCCGATCATCAAAAGTGCGCTGATCCTCGCCGGGAAAAAATTCACCACATCATCCAGCTTCGCCGCCGCCCTTCCAAAGTGCAGATATCTGTCATTTTTATAGCCGACCATAGAGTCCATGGTATTGACTGCCTTATATAAGAATCCAAGCACCGGCCCTCCCAGTGCCGTATACAGCATCGGCGCGATCACACCGTCGGAAGTGTTCTCCGCCACAGTCTCGATGGCAGCCTTCGCCACTCCTTCTTCCGTAAGATTCTGGGTATCTCTTCCCACGATCATGGATACCGCCTCTCTGGCAGCCTCCGGATTCCCCGCCTTTAAATGTTTCCATACTTTTCCGCTCTCCACCTGCAGACACCTTGCCGCCAGGATCTGATAGGTCATGACCGCCTCCACCACCATGCCGATCCTCGGATAAAGTGCATATGCTCCCGCCAGGATCAATGCCGTAAACATTCCCGTAAGCAGCAAAACAATTGCCACCAAAAGCTTCCCCTGTCTACGCTCCGCTGCCTCTCTCTCCGGGGAATCTTCCTGTGGGTTGCCACTGCGCAGTGCTTTTTCTGTCTTCGCGATCAACCAGCCGATTCCCCGGATGGGATGTGGCAGAAAATAGGGATCGCCAAAGATCTGATCCAGTAAAAATCCCGCTCCAAATGCCAGGATATGATATTTCATCCGTTCGTTTCTCCTTTTGTAAGTTCCGATACTGCAGCTTCCGCCAGCGGGCGAAATTCCTTCCACTGCGGGGCTCCTCCGCCTGCCTTAAATGCCAGCCTGCCACTGTAACCCTGTCCACATTTTACCTGATAGTCAAAATATTCTCCACCGAGGAAATGACCAAGCAGCGCCATGATCGTTCCGCCGTGAACCACCGCGGATACATTTTGTATTTTGCGATCCCTCTGCCCCGATGCAGCACTTCTCTCCCAGATCCTTTTCATGTGATATACCATTTTTTCGTATCCGGCAACACTTCGGCGGATAAACTCTTCCCTGCTCTCTCCTTCCGGAAACGGCAGGGTACCTCCGCTGTCGATCCATCTCTGATATGCCGGATCTCCGGAAAGCTCCTGATAATTATGTCCCTCAAACGCACCGAAATCCATCTCTGTCCATTCCGGGATACAGATAGGAGTCTGCCCCGGATACAGGATCTGTGCGGTCTCAAGACACCGCTTCATGGGACCGGAAAACAGGACGTCGGCAATTGGGTAGATCCTGTCTGTCACGGATTTTTCCAGTGTCCTGATACCGTCCGGACTTAAAGCTTCGTCCGTTTTCCCAAGATACCGGCCCTCTTTATTAGAAAGCGTCGCTCCGTGCCGGATGAGGGTAAGATGAATCTCTATTTGATCTTCTGTCCGATTCCGCATACGACTCTCACCACCTCATCTGCCTGCGCTGCCAGCTGTTCCAGTATTCTTCCGGTGCGCTCTCTGTAAATTCTCTCCTCCGCTTCCATGGGGACGATGCCGTTGCCGATCTCATCACAGATCAGAATGCAGTCCGGATGTTCCTTGCAGAAATGCTCTATCATTGCCTCCGGAGCGGTTCCCTGTCGCAGCTGCTCCCGGATAGAATGGTGCAGATGATTGACGATCACCTGCAAAGCGCCTGTCTCTGCGGGCAGTTCCAGTGTTCCATCCAAAACAGCCACTTTCCGTCCATCCTCACAGCGTACATAACTCTGCTTCACATAATGCAGTTTTCCCTGGGCAAATCCACCAATGATCAATATCATTACATCAGCCTTTCCGCGATTGCCACGACAACCACCACACACCCCTCACAGAGTGTCACAAAATATCCCGCAGTGTCCCCGGTGATGCCGCCAAACTCTTTTTTACTGCGATAGTAATAATACGCAAAGCTAAGCAGGGCTGCTGCCACGGCGAGCCCTCCCGCCACGACAGATATCCACAGCATAAATAAAATGCAAAGGATTCCCTGTCCGTACAAAGTACTTTTTACCACCCTTTTGTGGGCTTTATCCGCAAACAGATACAGTGTCCCCTCCTGCTTTGCCGAAGAGAAACTCACCACTGCGATACCGCTTAATACTCTGGACAGGAAGCATCCGGCGCCCGTCACAGTAAGCATACGCAGTGTCGTGATCTCCGAGAATCCTCCCAGGAAAATCAGTCCGTACAGTGCAAGCATGATCACTGCAAATGCCCCGATATGAGAGTCCTTCAAGATCTCCAGCTTCCGGTCTCTTGGCTGGTAGGAATGCAGTGCATCACAGGTATCTAAAAAACCGTCCACATGAAAGCCCCCGGTGACCAAAAGCGGTATTGCCGTCCCCACCACAGCATAGCACAGGGTTCCCACCGCGAACCGGTCACAGAACCATTTCCACAGATACCACAAAGCACCGATCACCGCACCCACCCATGGAAAAAAGCAGAGGGCGTACCGCATGTCCTCGTCCTTCCACTGAAACTGTGGCATGGGGATCTTGGAATACATGGAAAACGCTATGAAAAACGATTTAATAATTCGCATATCTGTTTCCTTTCTATCCCCGGCTGTCCTGCCGGTTCTGTGCTTTTGCTCCTGGTGAGCCGGGTTTGATCCGCTGTGGGATCCCCGCTACGACTTCCACGACCTCGTCCGCCTCCGCGGCAAGTCGTTCGTTGATCCGCCCCAGTGCCTCGATGTATTCCATCGTAGAATCATCGTAGATCATTCCATCCTCAAATACATTATTGGTTACAATGACTAACGGATCCGCCTGTTTTCTTAATCCTTCCATACCTTGCAGAATCTTTGTGATCACCGTCTGACGATCCACAGGCTGTTCCCCGGAAAACATTTCGTTGGCGGTGAGATTTGACATACATTCCAACAATACCGCTCCTGCCGGTTCCATTTGCAAGACCGCCTGCTCCAACTCCGTAGGCTGTTCGATGGTAGTGAAGCCTTTCCCCTGTCGCAGCCTGTGATGCCTGTCCACCTTTGCCTGCATCTCCGCATCCCGGATCTGCATGGTGGCGATATAATATTTGTTCTTATCACCGGCAGCCCGTAGCAGATAATCTTCCGCATAAGCGGATTTTCCGCTGCCACTGCCGCCCAGGATCAGTGTCATCATGCTGCTTCTCCATTCGTCTGAATGTTCAGCCGCGCCATTCGCTCACAAAATCATGCAAGCATGATTTTTGCGCCCGGATATGTTCATGGCTGAACTGTTAACGTCTATATTGTTCTACTTTGATTTCTGAGAAGGTAGCGCTCTGTCCATAAATGCTCATTGCCATATCCAGCAGTGTGAACATCATAACGGCTCCGGTTCCTTCTCCCAGTGCCATTCCCGCATGGATCACCGGAGACAGCTGCAAAGCATCTGCCAGCTTCACTGCCGCCGGTTCTTTCCCGAGATGGGAAGGGATCAGATATTCCCGCACACCGGGGAACAGCCGCTCCGCCACCAGGGCCGCTGCCATGCTGATCACGCCATCCAGCACGATGGGCACATGCCACAAGGCTCCGCCGATGCACATACCGGTCAGTCCGGCAATATCCAGCCCTCCGACTGTCTGCAATACCGTGAAGGCATCCGCATGCCACAGATCATAGGTTTCCAAGGCGGTGCGCACCACCTGTTGCTTCCGAGCCAGTCCCTGATCTGTCAGTCCCGCGCCTCTGCCGGTGACTTCCTCTGCCCCACACTGTAATAGGGCGGCTGTCACTGCACTGCTGGTGGTGGTGTTGCCGATTCCCATTTCCCCGGTGGCAAGGATACCGTATCCTTTTTCCTTACACTCCCGTACCAGTCTGGTTCCTGTGGCAATAGCACGGACGGTCTCTTCTTCCGTCATAGCCGGTTCTTTTAAGAAATTTCTTGTTCCGGAGCACACTTTGCAGTTCCATACTCCGGGGATGGATTCCTCACTATTTATCCCGATGTCCACGGGAATGGTCTCGGCACCGATGCTCTGTGCCATCCTGCAGACTGAGGAACCCTTCCTGGCCATGGACTTTGCCACCGCCAGCGTAACCTCCTGCCCGGACTGGGTCACCCCCTCCTCTACAATGCCGTTATCGGCGCAGAAGAGCAGCACACCCTTTTTACGAATATCGATCACTTCCGTACCTAAGATGGCTCCGATCTGTGCCGTGATGGTTTCAAAGCTGCCCATGCCGTCCAGCGGCTTTGCCAGAGTGTCCCAATGCTTTTTCACAAGCTTTCTCACTGCTTCGTCCGGCGGCGTGATCCGGATCTGCGCCAATTCCCGTACGGTATAGTTATGAAATACGGGCTTCTCTGAGCATACCATAGATTTCCTCCATACGCAGATATTCCCGCAGGGTATCTGCCAGCTTATCGTATTGTCTTTCCTTAATAGTGCGGTAATCCTCCCAGACACCGTTCTCCAGATAGATGCCTTTTTCCCGGGCCAGGGTCTGTATCATACGCCCGGCGATCTCCCCCTTGTCGAACAGACCGTGAATATAGGAACCATAGATTCTGCCGGTGGAGTCACTGACTACATTTTCTGCACCATTTGCCGGTCCGGCTACCTTGTCCACTGTCCCCTTCGCACTGCTGCCGTCCCCGTTACAATACACTGTCTGTCCCATATGGATCTCATACCCGGCAAACTTACATCCCGTAAGTCCGGAGAAAATACCCTCCACCGCATCCAGAGTTCCATCTGTCTGGCAGCGATGTTTCTCCTTCTGCAACACTGTCCGTACCGGAAGCAGCTCCATGCCGCGGATCCGTCCGCCTTCCTCCACGCTGTCCGGATCTGCGATCTCACAGCCTAACATCTGATAGCCTCCGCAGATCCCGAAAATGGGAACTTTTCCCGCAGCACGTTTTACCGCTGCCTCCAGTCCGTTCTGCCGCATCCATTTCAGATCTCCCATGGTATTTTTACTGCCGGGGAGAAATATCAGATCCGGCGTTCCCAGCTCTCTCACATTTGTCACATACCGGACACTGACCTCCGGCATCTGTTCAAACACATCAAAATCCGTAAAATTTGAAATTCTGGGATAGTGGATCACCGCCAGATCGATCTTCCCCACATGTTTTGCATCAAAACGGTCCGTCAGGCTATCCTCATCTTCCAGCGTAAGTTCCATATAAGGTACAGTCCCCAGCACCGGCACCTGTCCCCGTTCTGTTAACATCTGAATGCCGGGATCTAAAATTGTACTGTCTCCACGGAATTTGTTGATGATCAATCCCTTTACCCGTTCCCGTTCCTCTTCGGTCAGCAGCATCAGGGTTCCCAAAAGCTGTGCGAACACGCCGCCTCTGTCAATGTCTCCCACTAAAAGTACCGGTGCATCTACCATTGCCGCCATTCCCATATTTACGATGTCATTCTGTTTCAGGTTGATCTCAGCCGGACTTCCGGCGCCCTCGATGACAATGATATCCGCATAAGTTTCCAGCTTGCGGAAGGCTGCCTTAATATCCGGGATCAGTTCCGTCTTGTGGGCAAAATAGTCTCTGGCGGACAGATTTCCCCGTACCTCCCCGTTCACGATGACCTGGGAGCCGGTATGACTGGTAGGCTTTAATAAAATAGGATTCATGCACACCAGCGGTTCGATCCCTGCCGCTTCCGCCTGCATCACCTGTGCCCTGCCCATTTCCAGTCCTTCTTTCGTGATATAGGAATTGAGTGCCATATTCTGTGATTTAAAAGGGGCGACCCGATAACCGTCCTGCCTGAAGATCCGGCATAGACCCGCCACCAGAAGACTTTTCCCGGCACCGGACATGGTGCCCTGTATCATTATAACTTTTGCCATCGTTTTCTCCATCCCACAGATGCCACCGACATCCCGGGAATTTCGTTTCTGTGTTTTCTAACACCCGCTTCGTTGCTCCGGGTTTTCTGACTTTTCTATCTGCTTCCCCAGCTGTTCTGCATACTCTAAAAGCTCTCTCTGATAAGTCTCCAGACTGCCGAAATTCTCCCGGCAACAGATAACACGTTTGCACTTATCTATCGTTTTCTTTGCTGCCTGTATTTTTTCCTGTGCCACCGGCTCAAAAGGATGCTCTGCGATCACCTCCGCCGCCAGTGCCTTCGCCACGGGATAATCCAGATCATTTTCATACAGGATCCCGGTGACAAAGGGGATCCCCGCTCTCTGCAGACGCCGGTAAGTTTTCCGCCCGCCTCCGGCTCCGGCGATCACGAAAATCTGTGGTGTTCCTTCCGGCGCCGCCAGCTCCATATCACTGCTGCCCTCATCATAGCTTCCCATCCGGATGCCATAGAGTTCGGTGATATAGCCGGCTGTCATGACTTCCTCCGGCGTTCCGATCCGGTCCACCGCCCTGCCGTTCACACACAGGATTCTATCGGAGATCTTCTCCGCCAGTTCCAACTCATGCAAGGACAGGATCACCGTAAGCGCCCTCTCCCTGCACAGCTTTTGCAGGATCGATAAAAATTCCAGCTTATGCCGCACATCCAGGTAGGAAGTCGGCTCGTCCAGGATCAGTATCTCCGGCTCCTGGCAGATGGCTCTGGCTAACATCACCCTCTGTCTCTGTCCGTCACTGATCCGGTCAAACAAAGAATCCCCAATCTCTGCCACCTGCACCAGTTCCATGGCGTTTTGCACCTCTGCATGATCTTCTGCCCGCAGCACGCCGAAACGCCCTGTGTAGGGGTATCTTCCGGTGGCCACCACATCCTCGCAGGTCATCAGTTCCCCCCGCAGACGTTTTGTCATTACCACTGCCATTTTTTTTGACAGTTCTGCCCCGGTGAGCGACTTCATATCTTCTCCGTCCAGCCGCACCGTTCCTGCGATCAGGGACAGCTGTCTCGCAATACTTTTTAAGATCGTCGATTTTCCGGCACCGTTAGGTCCCAGTAACGTCAGGATCTCTCCCTTCCTGAGTGCGATCTCCACTTCTTCGATCAGAGGCTTTCCATCGTAACCCACGCTTATTTTTTCCGTTGTAATATAATAAGGCTTCTGCGTCTTCATAGGTAAGTTATCCACGCTCCCGTCTGCTTTTGGATACCATGATCCACAATACCACCGGTGCTCCGAAGATTGCCGTCACTGTGCTGATACCAAGCTCTGTGGGTGCCATCCAGGTTCTCGCCAACAGATCACAGAACAGGCAGAACACACTGCCTCCTAAGAAACATGCCGGTATCATGAGTAACGGTTTTGTAGTGCCAAATAATTTACGGATCAGCTGTGGCACGGCGATCCCCACAAAAGAGATGGGTCCGGCAAATGCCACGATGCATGCCGAAAGTACACTTGACAACACCACCAGCAGGATCCGCAATGTCCGGATGTTCACTCCCAGATTCTGTGCATACGTCTCACCCAGCTGGTAGGCTTCCAGCGGCTTTGCTAACAGGATCACCATAAGGAAAGTCACTGCCACCACGATACTCATCACTTTCACATTGTCCCAGGTCATTCCGGAAAAGCTTCCTTTCGACCAGTTGTGGAGATTCACGATATCCGCGTCCTCCGCAAAAGTCACCACCAGTTCCGTAATGGCAGAACAGATGTAACCGATCATCACGCCGCTGACCACCAACATGGACATGCTGTCTACCTTTCTTGCCATGAGAAGTACGAATCCCATGGACAACATAGCTCCTAAAAATGCCGCCAGGATCAACAGTCCGGAGCTGACACGTACCGTATTCCCCAGCAGCAATACCATCACCAGTGCCACCACCATCTTCGCTCCGGAAGAAATTCCTAAGACGAAAGGTCCGGCTATGGGGTTGTGGAAAAAGGTCTGAAGCAGATACCCGGCAAGTGCCAGCGCACCGCCCAGGATCCCCGCCGCCAGCGTCCGGGGAAAGCGGATCTCCCACAGAATCCTCGCATTCATGCCTTCTTTGGTTCTTCCCGTAGTCAGTATTTCTGTCAATGGGATCTTCACCGTTCCGATCCCTATATTGCAAAGCAACAGCACGAGAATGCCTGCCGTCAATAGAACAAACGCTATGAGATATCTGATTTTTCTGCGCTGCTGCATGTTTTTCTCCTTCTTTTCCTATTCGTATTCCAATCGTATTCTAATCTCATTCCAACGCTCTTATGCTTACGCTGTGTTTCTAGGTTCTCCATCTTACTGTAAGAGAAACATATAACGCAGCTTAGCGGTATCATCGTCCGTCAACACCGTATGCATATCCTGCAATAAATACCCGATCGCCATGGACTGCTGGTACATATCGTTGGTGGTGCAATAGACCTGCCCCTCCTGTAGGGCCTTAAAGTCTTTTAGAATATTGCATTTGCCGATCAGTTCGTCCAACGTGGTCACGCCACCGTCGATCGAGCTATTGTAGATCAGAATGTCTGCATCCTTAGCCCCGGCATAGAAATCTTCGACCTGCATGTTCAGTGTGGAGCGTCCGCTTCCGCTGTCCTCAAGATCCTCAAAAATGTATCTTCCTCCTGCCAGTTCGATCAGCTTCGGAATATAATCCGTACTCTGCCGTACCTGGATCAATCCGTTGGAAGTCACATAGAAAAATGCTATGGTCTTCCCTGTTTTTTCCCCGCTTTCTACTTTTTCCAGAATCTCTGTCTGCTCCGCAAAGGCTTCTTCTGCCTCCGTTTCCCTGCCGGTCAGGGCTCCGAAAAATTTGATCCACTCCACTTTTCCCAAAGGATGTTTTTCATAGCTGGAATATTCGATCATCACCGGAATATCAAAGCTTTGAAGCATTTCCACCACCTCCGGCGAGTGCGTGATCATCCGGTTCTCGATCGCCAGATCACAGCCTTCAGACACCAGTAATTCATAATCCGGTTTACTGTATTTTCCGGCATAGATCATGTCCCCTGCCGCCATGGCATCCTTTGCTGTCTGAATATACCAGTTCTCCTGCTTCTGCCCAGAGAACCGGATCTGATCCACAGCGTCCAGCGAGGCGAACATGTCCATCGCGCCGGATGCCACCAGATATATATTTTGAAGTGGTTCCTGCAAGATACTGACGTCCTCATCCAGTCCCCTTGGCACCGACTGTCCCTCCGGCACTAACAGATACCGCTTACTGTCTGGAAGCGTTGTCAGCATCTTATAACCATCTTCGTAGTAATCCACCGCAAAATTTTCCGCATATTGCAGCTCCATGCTGCCTGTTTTTACTAATTCTGTCTGTTCTTCCTGCGTGGCCTCTGCTGCCTGGATAACCTCCGATGTTGCTTCCGACGATGTCTCCGTAGAAGCAGAAGAAGGACTGCCGCAGCCGCTAAGCCCCAGCAGTCCCATAAGAAGCAGAACATAGATCCATTTTCTTCTATTTCTTCCTGACCTCAAAGTTTTCATGCCTTTCATTGCCTACAATGTTTGTGCCTGCGGATTGCTCCGTGCTACGCACTCCCACGTCTCCGCTCCGCTTCGGTCCGTGCTAAACATGTGCCACTGGCACATAGCACCCTGGCATCATATGTATTACTTGCCGCTCTCTGTACTCTCAAGTGTCTCAGAGTGGAAAGTTACGGTGTATTCCACCTCATGAGGTGTACTCATTGCCACGGTATCACCGATCATGGTAAGGGGTGCATCCAGTGCTTCCACCGGCACTTCAAATACGGAATTGCCCTCCGTATTTATCGGCAGATATTTTTCACCGTTCACCAGCATATAGTCATAGTTCGGGCTGCTCCATTCCAGAGTCGCCGTTGCCACTCCGTCAGCTATCACAAGCTGTGCGGGAGACTGGATACTTGCTCTGCCGCTTCCGCCCTCCATAGTCAGTTCTATGGTGTAGCTACCGTCTGCCAGCGCACTCATATCATAGGAACCGTTGGAAGTTCCATCGCCGTCCTCTGCCGCCGGATCAGATACCTTTACTTTATGGTCATACCATTTTCCCTTGGTACCGATCAGTGCCAGATCGAATTCCTCTCCGATCGCAGGCACGGGAACATCGAAGCCGTAGACTTCTTCCGTCATGCCGTCGCTGTAAGTTACGGTATCCGTGGTGGGCTGTAATAACACTGCGCCATCTTTGGCTGCATCTTCCGCCAGACCCGGATAGAGATTCAGGATCTTCTTGGAACCTAAGGAAATGTGAATGGTCATAACGCCATCCTTTACCGTCAGGGTTCCCTTGCCATCACAGGCTTCACTGACATGGAACATGGAGCTGTCCGTGGAAAATTCAGCGGTGTAGACACCATCCGGAAGCTGTGCTTCGTTCTGTGCAGTCTCTGTGCTGACAGTTTCCGCTGCTTCCGTGCTCTCTGTCGGTGTTATGGTACTTTCCTGTGTGGCAACCGTGCTTTCTGCGGATGTTGCATCCGCTGCCTGACCGGCACCACAGCCGCCAAGCAGCAGACAGGCACTCAGTCCGCCCACGATTATGATTTTATTCATTACTGTCTTTGCTTTCATTGCTTATTATAATCCTTATTTTAATTCCTATTTTAATTCTTATTTATTTCTCAGCCATTGCTGCTGCGGTATGTGCCACGTACAGATCCTGGATAGCCTTGATCTCACCGAGACCTGCGATCTGGGTATCCACGCTGTCGAACTTACCGGAAGCATTGAAATGGCTTAACCAGGAATCCTCATCCTCGCCTGCCATATCGTTGTTGGCATGGTCTCCTGCTACTACCATCAGGGGACGAAGAACCACTTTGGTGTAACCTGCTTCCGCAACAGCCTTGATGACTTCTTCACAGGCGGTCTCTTCCGGCTCACCTTCTACGGTTCCGATGAATACATTTTCATATCCCAGTTCGTTCATCTGGGTCTGCATCTGGCTGTAAGATACCTTTGCAGTGTGGGAAGTTCCGTGACCCATGAATACGAATGCCACGCCATCTTCCCTTGCAGCATCCAGACTGTCATAACCAGCGGTCTTTACTGCTTCTGCGGTCAGATCTTCTGCTACTGCCTTCTTATCTGCATTGACAACGGTTGCATCGTCTCCCACTTCACCTAACAGGGGTTCAGCGACTTTTACGGATTCAAACTGATCCTTGTAGGCTTCTACTGCCTCCATCAGCTCGTCATACTCTGCCCCGTGCATCAGATGGGTAGGCTGTACTACCAGGTTCTTAACACCATTTGCCACAGCGCGGTCCAGTGCCTGATCCATATTGTCGATATGCTCATCATCTCTTGCCTGTATATGGTTGATGATGATCTGTGCGGTAAATGCTCTTCTTACAGACCAGTCGGGATTGGCTGCTGCGATCGCATCCTCGATACCCTTGATATCAGCCACACGGCTGTCGTTAAAGGAGGTACCGAAGCTTACTACCAGAATCTCGTTCTCACCGATCTCATCCTGATTGCGGGGATCATCCTTGGAAGCATCGCCGGTATCTCTGCCGAAGTAATCAGGATCTGCATTTTCTCCCTCTACCAGTTCCTTCTGTGCGTCGGTCAGTGCATCCCATGCTGCCTTGGCATCTGCACACTGCTTATCGGTATTCTCAGTTCTCTCCTGCACATAGATGGCATCGATCAATGCTGCTACTTCATCGGCTGCTGCCTGATCTGCATCCTCACTGCTCTCTGTGCCTGCAGTCTCTGCCTGTGTGGTCTGTGCCTCAGTGCCTGCCTGTGCAGTGCTCTCTACGGTTTCCCGGGTATTGCCGCATCCGGTGATGCATACAGCGCCCAGTACGGTTGCCAGTACTACTGCTACGATTCTTTTCTTCATGTTTCCTCCTCTGACAGTTTTTCTGTCTCTTTTGATTTTGGGGCTTGCCCCGGTATTCTTAAATATGTAAGTCAGAAACATGTTTTTCGCAACAAAAACAAAAACCCTTTCCTGTATCAGGTAAAGGGTTTGTACACATAAGAAACGAATGCAAAAAAGCGTCTGTCGCTTCTGCATTCCACACGTACAACCAGTTACTCGTGGCTTTGAAACAAATGTTTCTGTACAGCATTCAGGCAGGTCTCCCGGCTTGAAGATCATTGCATCCGCCATCTTCCCGGTCTCCCAGTGATCTATCGGCTTCAGCTCCCTAATTACGGTGACGAGTTCGTGCAGGACTTACACCTGCTTCCCTTTTCACCGGAGCCAGCTACTTACGTGGCTGCTCCGGCACCTGAATACTCCATATTCAATTGTGGCTACTATATCACAGATTTTCTGAAATTGCAATGTCAATCAGTCATCTGTTCCACCGGCTGTCGGGATCAGTATACCTGAAAATTAGAGATTGGCGTCATTCCGGGCATAATTCAGGATCATTTCCTTTAAAATCAGCAGATCACCTGTATAATCCTTGTTGTCCGTTGCTCCCCAGATAAAACCACCTGCGTAATGGGTACACGCTGCCATCATGGTATGCACCGTCACGCGCATGAACTGTTCCTCCGGAATATCCGTGCGGAAGGTCTTGTCCTCTTTTGCCTTCGCATACATCATATGAAGTCTTGTGTTGACGGAATTCAGGGATGCGTGGAAATTCGCCAGTTCCTCCTGCCGCACCGTCTGGTGTGTTATATAATTGTTGAAGTTGTCATTATACTGCAGCAGATCCTTATGGTTCTGATACATGCCGATATAACTGTCCAGCGTAAAAATAAATCTTCCGATGGCCGGAATATCGTGTATCGAAGAGATTGGTCTTGCCTCATCCAGCTTGTCCAGATAAGCCTTCCATTTCGATGCGCAGACCGCAATAGCCAGCTCCGTCTTATTGTTGTAACAGCGGAACAATGTGGCACGTCCCACACCGGCTTCTTTTGCGACCTCATCCATGCTGACCGCTTCGATTTTCTTTTCCACAAAAAGTCGGAACGCTGTATCAATGATCCGCTGGTTGCGCCCTTGCTCTTTATCCATCTGTTTCTCAGATTTTCCCATTTTTCTCTTCCTTTTTCATACATTCTTACTGTTCATTGTATGGTAAAAGGCTGTGACTGTCAACGACTGTAAAAAGCTATTGTAAAAGTGCCTTGCAGATTCCTACGAATTTTCTTGTATTTAAAACACCAATATCGGCGAAAAAAATACAAAAGCAGGTAATTTTGTATTATAAAAATGCTTTATTTTCGCCAAGTACGCAAATAAAAGAAATTCCGTACAAAAATTCCTGATTTCGGAACTTTTTTGTACGGAATCCAATGGTTTTATACTATTTACACCAAACTGACTTATCAGTTACTTCTTCTGTCGTGTCAGGAGCGTAACAGCTTCGCAGTGCGGTATCATTATTTCAAACCTCAACATCCCGCGAATCCGCATAAACACTTGCTTTTTACACCCTTTGTTATTTTGCCATGTTTAATCAATGCTACTGTCTAAATTTGGCGTACAGACCGTTTGACTTGACTGACGTGTGACGGGTGCGCCGATATTTTCTAGCACCATTAATAACATTCTAAAAATTCTTCCAACAACGCTCTTTTAAGAATGCGCCAATGACCTCTAGTGGCTCACCTTCATAATATTGCACCAATAACTTCTTAAATTCCGGTACATCCTTTTCCGGTATAACTAAAAATCCCATACCTTGTGCAATCAGATAATGATTGGCAAAAATAACCGATGCTCGCTTATTTCCATCTTTGAACACCTGCGTTTTCATACAGTACATACATAACTCAATCGCTATCTCTATTGGCTCTTTATCCTGACTTCTAATTTCATCTATTCGCTCGATAACCACTGTTTCAATAGGTAATGGTGGTACATAGCTTGTTCCGCCTATCTGCACAGGAATACCACGAATACGACCTCCATCATAAAAGAAACCTTCATTAACCAACTTTGCAATATGACAAAGCATATGATAATTACTTTCACTCTGAATCACATCTCTATCTAAGATAAATTCCCAGGCGTGTTTCAAATTAAGAATCTTCTGCACATCCGTAGCCGATACCCCATTGACTTGTCCATTCTCGATAATATCCTCCGTTTGCGGAAATGTCGTTGCGACACCTTCTAACACTGCCTGATCATAAATGTTCGCTTTCAAATTTGCTCTGGCAAAATCCAAATTTTGTAATACTCTCGCTGAAAGTTCTTTATCTTCGTAACCAAGTGCCGCTAAATCTTTATTGATTTTACGAATGGCTTTATTTAAATCTTTGCGTTCCTTGGCATTACGCAAAAGCAACTGATATAGTTCATCTGAATATACGTCTACATAAGTAGAGGTCAATTTACCTGCTACTCGCTTACGCATATACAAGTATTTTGAACCATTTGATTCCTTAATTTCCGGATTTCCATCATATGGCATCAGATTAAGCCTCGCCTGTATATCCGCTTTTTGCTGTAATAATTCTTGAATTTCTGAATAATTTGCTCCCATTCATTTCACCTCTCTCTTTTTAGGGAACTTTTATGTTGTATATTATATTAAAAAGTTCCCTAATTATCAAGAATTTTTTAGGGAACTTTTTGACATGTTGTTTGTCACAAAAGTTCCCTATCATTAAATTTAGTGCACCAAAAGGATTGCTATACAAATAAACATAACAAAAAATTTAACCTTACCGCATTACTTCTTAATATCTTGTGCTTGTAGATGCCTGGCGTCAGTCAAACCCACACATTGTGCATCTCCTGCCGAAGCGGCATTCTTTTTATCACACTGCCTTCCGGCAGAAACCTGGTCTATGTGAAGCCAAGAGCTATGCGCAGATTGCTACGCAGAGAGATTTCGATGCATTTTAGCAGAATTTATGTGTTTTTAATAATGACAATGTGTTGACACTATGTGCATATTTGAGTATACTATACTTGAATGGAGGTGTTCTGTATGGCAACAACTAATTTAAATATTCGTACAGACAAGGCAATCAAGGACCAGGCGGAGGAAATCTTCAATGAACTTGGTCTGAATATGACAACTGCTGTAAATATGTTCCTGAGAACCGCTATCCGTGAGCATGGTATTCCTTTTGAATTAAAACTGGAAGTACCAAATGATACGACAGCCGCTGCCATTGAGGAAGGCAGAAAAATGATGAAGGATCCTTCTGCTCCGCGTTATTCCAGTATGGATGCGCTTAAGGCAGCTCTCGACGTATGAAATACGACATTCAGTTTACCAATCAGTTTAAAAAGGATTTGAAGCTTGCCAAAAAGCAAAATAAAAATCTTGATAAGCTGTTTGAGGTAATCGATATTCTGGCGAATGGCGGTACGCTGGAAGCAAAATACAGGGATCACGACCTTACAGGAAACTACAAAGGCACGCGTGAGTGTCACATCGAACCGGACTGGTTGCTTATTTATGAGATTCAGAACAACGTTTTAGTACTCATGCTTTACAGGCTTGGTACGCACTCAGAACTATTCAAAAAATAGATTTAAAAAACAGAATAGCAATTCAGAAAGCATCTATCAAAAATGGTAGGTGCTTTTCTTATGCCCATTTTTAAGGGAACCCAATGGTTTTTCTCACTCAATTTTATGTGTCAAAAATTACCAAAAATAAAAAAAGCAGGTGATTTTGTCTTATAGAAATGCTTTATTTTCGCCAAGCACGCAAATAAAAGAAATTCCGTACAATAATTCCTGATTTCGGAACTATTTTGTACGGAATCCATTGTTTTTATACTATTTACACCAAACTGGCTTTTCAGTTACTTCTTCTGTCGTGTCAGGAGCGTAACTGCTTCGCAATGCGGTATCTTCCGACAGGGCTTTAACAGATTGCGGACTACCCGCAAACTCAGTATTTAACACCTTTTTGGAGATTTTCATATAATCGCAGTCAAACCGTTACCATTTAGCGTACAAACCAGTTTAGTAACCTCTCTGACCGAGAGTACGCCGATTTTTTATTACACCGATACTGTCAATAATTGTTGTAATGACTGCTGGTATAGGCATAATTCTTGTCCGCTTATTTCTTTAGGATATAAATTGAATTGGCTTTTACACCTTTTCAAAGTATGCCAAGGAAGTCACGTTTCATTAACCCCTTTATTTATAGGGAGGTCGTATTTCACGATGCCCCTTATTAGTATATAAATCATCTTTATACTATGGTTACTTCAACCTTAATTATACCTAGCGAATCCTTTTCTCTCCACCAAGTCTTCGACCTAATATTATTCAATACATCTGATTTTTCTGTAAACGACCTTGCATTCCATTCTTTAATTTCTATATGTCCATCTCTAAATGTTAATTTGATTTTAGCCTGCTTTTTACTCAATAATAGTTTTTTGAATATGTCTACATCAGAGGGCACTAATATTATGGGTACTTGTTTCGAACGGACGCCTGCATTATTAACATTCAGCTTCGTTGCTCTTTTCTTCTTTGTATCATTTACTTTTATTCTAGCTCTAGATTGACTTCCATTCCGTGAGGCAGCTCCATAGCTAATTCCAATAGAAGTATTGCCCAAATCACTTTGATTTACTTTCATAGGCAATGTCATTGCTTTTTTACAATACTTCTCAACACATTCTTTTCCAAATCTCTGTTCATACACTTTGAAAACATAACCAACAAGTTCAGGATATTCTCCAATATTTTGATTCCAAGAAATATCCTTAACACTTGTTAACGCCTTTATTGGAGTCAAAAAGTAATTCAACGGATCTACAAGTCTTAAAAAATGAGCTATGACATATGCCTTTTGCTTAGCATCAAGTGAATAATCAAATTTTCTAATTGGATATCCATCAATAACAGCCCAATCACTAAGCGTTCCTCTCGGTGCTATTTCATTTATTTCATCTTTGGAAATAATTGTATCATCCGTATCCCATAAATAATCCGTACCATTCACAGAAAAAATATGTGCCAAATAATATTTGGATTCATTCAACACTCCACTTCTTACAGTACCTATATGCGGATAAGCAGAGACATCTATTTCCTCGCAACTTCCACTTTTACCATTATCATAATGCATTGGATAAATATGATTATTTAACAGCCGCGCAAACTCTTCTGCTGTTGGCACAACACCCTTAAATGCCATATTATATATTTCATGTGCTTCAAAGTTGCTAACAAATACATATGTAAAACCATCTGCAAAACGTGTCATCGCAGATCTTCTTGTATTCCATCTACCTCCGGCCTTGCTTCCATTCTCATATCTTCTTAGCAGAAAAATAGCATCCTCACGTTCAATATACTGCATAAGCATTTTATGCCAGGCTATTGCATTTTCTTTAGGAATCAAAGTAGGTTCTATACAGTCATCATAAAAATCTGCTATTGTTTTTGCTGTCCCGACTTTCAATCCTGGTAACGATTTTCTATTTTTATAATCATCAAAATATTGCTCGATTTCGCCCATATTTATCCTTTCATAAAAACACTTGCTGAATTTAATATCTACTTTTTTATTTCTTGAGCCTTTAATAAATTAATACCAGCCAATGTAGCATAGTTCTGAACTCTGTCTCTAAAGGTTGGATTATTATCAATATTCTTTCCCATTATTACAGCTCGTGGTTTTACATGAAAATCAAATTTCTTTCCACTCTCGCCCTTATCTAATGTGGCAAAATCATGAAAGAGTCTCCATTCAGCTTCCTTGCTATATGGTATTCTTTCTTTTGTCAAACACGACAAAAGAAACTTCAAATGAGCTAGTTCATAATCATCCCTCTCATTATATTCCCTTGATGTAAACCAAATATCTTTCTGGTTACGGCGATTATCTACATATCTCACAGGATAAAATTTTAGTTCATTTCCCGCAGCGAGAAAAACTTCTTGTAAGTTATACATCAAACAAATCCCTTCAGAATTTGATGCATATTCATCCCACATATAATTCTCATATTTCTCACTAAAACACGCTACTAATGCCTGGTCACGTATTTTTTCTCTCAGCGCTTCATACGCTGATTTTCCTTTAACCTTTTCCATGATTTCATCATAGAATGCATCATCAAACATTGAACTAAATCTCTTATATTTTTCCGGTTTAATTTCTATCATAAAATATCGACATAAATCTCGAATATCATATAGTATTTCACAATCACCTGTATCTTCATAAATAGATGGTTTACAAAGGAAAATCTGTTCAACCTCCAAAGTATCAATTTCATATTCCTTTGGTGGTCTAAATCTAAAAAGAACACCTTCATTAGCATTTATTTTTATTAATTCCTGCACATGGGCAAAAGCCTTATCTCCATTTCTTTCAACAAATCCTGAGACTACTGCTTCTTCTCTTCTATGTAATTCTCCTCTAGTCAAAATCATCATCCTTTACATCATTTTTAGAAGCCATATTGCGTAACTTCCCTCAGAATATATACTATCACAAACACCTGTAATTTAATACTGATTATTCACTTAATTTGAAATCAAAACGCCGGCAGAAAAGTCTCCCAAACTCTCCTACCGACATCAAAATTAAACGCTCTCTACAACGATATTAAATAGTTCATACCATTCAGATAAATCTTCCTCCTGTACCTCAGCCAAAAAATTCTCCAACGAATGTTGTTGCCTCCATTCTGATAATGAAAGAATTCTATTTCCTTCACTATCAAAGTTCTCTATAGTCATCACGTTCCCACTTGTCACGCATAATAGCACTGCTGCGATACAGCCTATCAATAACCTCCTCATCTCCGCCACTGTAAAAAGCAAGGAAATTACAAAGGGACAAGTCCGCTTCTGATCCAGAACCATAATCACTTTTATCACCTTCCCCATAAAGCTTATTAAACTTCTCTGCGTTCTTGGCGTTTCCAGCGATATGTATGATATCCATATCTGAAAGATTCTTTGCTTCTTCCTCCTCTGCTGCCTGAAGCGCTTCCTTTGTAAAATTCTCTCGCTTCATATATTGCTCTAAGAAAGCAAGCACACCTTCTGTACATTCTTTTACTGGTACATCATTTGAAACATTACCTGTAAAGGTCATATACCTATTTGTAAATCCACCGATATAACACTCCAAACCGTTATAAGGATTTTTCATATAGTATATGGAAGAAAGCTTCCCGTTTTCTGTAGGAATAGCAGCGACATCCACCTTAAATACAATATGCCTTCCTTCACCACTAGGAGATATCTCCATATAAGAAGGAACCAGTGAAAGTATTGCTTTTGGAAATGTATCATCCAAAACATGATCCATATCAATAACTGCATACCCTTCTGGGATTACAAAACCAACACCATCAAAACCTGCATTGACGCATTTTAAGGCTTCTTCATAAGATACCCAAAGGCCGCAGTATTTCTTATCCGTACCGCATCTGTATTTCGTTTTCGCACCATACAAAACCTTTGTCCTTTTCCCCTTATTGAATTCGTATTTCCATACAACCCATATAGGCATATCCTTTAACGTCTGCATAAAGATCACCTCCTAAGAAACGATCTTTAATATCTTGATCGCCTCTGGCAGTACAAGCTTGCCATCCACACGATGAGTTACTCGATATCCAACCATTCCTTTGTCTGAATACACCTCTCCCATGACGAAAAATCAATTTTGCTTGCATTTTATAGATATGCAGCTTCCGATTATGAATCTTTAATTCACCTATTGGTAAAAGCTTTAAACCTCAGACACTTCAAATCAAACTCAATAGAGAAACCATGCAGCCACACCACACGTTATTAGTAGACTCTGTATTTGATATTGGCTGGTTTGTTTTTTCAAAGTTTATCACCGAGGATGCTTTATTCATTGATTTTAAAGACTCTGAATATTTTGATGATTTCGTACCTACCGAAGACAATGATTACGCCATAAAAAAATTAACCCGTTGCTTACACTGCGGCGATTATATTCCTAGGTCACATAACCGGAAGTATTGCAACAAGGACGAATGTCAAGCTGCACGAAAACGCAAAAAATCCAGCAATTATACCAAGCGTAAAAA
>OIZO01000288.1_pt1 | contig 36632 bp, 25 predicted proteins | sample 1588551 | NCBI WGS metagenome assembly OIZO01 (sample SAMN03283271) | human gut metagenome | biome: human-associated habitat; material: feces | host: Homo sapiens | place: Peru | collected 2012 | reverse complement strand
GCTACCTGGACAGCGGCACCTACCCCAAATTCTCCGGCTGCGTCTTCGGAATGCAATGGTTCCAGCAGCGTGGCCTCTGGCTGGACGGCTCCGCAGAGCCTACGCCCGGAATGCTCATTTTCTTCGACTGGGCAACCCAGAACGGTGTGCCGGATCATGTTGGCATCGTGGAGAAGGTAGAGAATGGGATGGTCTATACTGTGGAGGGCAATTCCAGGGATATGTGCCGGCAGAAGCAGTATTCTCTGGGGAGCAATGTGATTCTAGGGTATGGGATGCCGGCAAATTAGCTACAACTTACGTTTTACACCAAGCAGTTCACATAGCGAACTGCTTGGTACTTTTTCTTATTTTGAAGCGATTTTCTTCCGTGTCAGTTTGTCAATCTCTGTCCGTCCTGCCTGGGCTGCTTCTACCGTGATAAATCTCAATTCTGACACCCGAATCCCGTGGCACAGATTGTTTGAATCACCAAACAGAGCCGTTTGTTTTCCCGCTCCCGAGTTGCCCGAACCAGGTGGGCATACTCTGCGCGGGTCAATTTCTTCTCATCCAGAAACAGCTACCACTAAATTTTCAGCGGCCTCACCTGTATGGTCTCCCAACCCATGAAGCGCAGATAGCCATTGACCACCGCCAGCATGGAATTCACCGATGCCGGGGCATGAGTAGAAATCAACTCTTACTTCCAGATAATCAGTGCTATTTTTGTCAGTTCTTTCCTCGACAGATAGGCTTGGAATGCCTGTTAATTATGGGTGTATTCCTGAATGGTTGCATTTGATCTCTCCTGCCCTTTCAGATAACAGATACAGTGGCAAATCAAAGCGTCAGTTATCCGAGGCTGTCTTGCAGACATAAAAATCCTCCCAAAAGGTAAAGATGCTACTTATTTTAGCAATCGGAAGGATTTTCATTCGTTAGATTCTGCAATCTTAACTATAAAGCGAGGGCCTTTTTGATGCCGTCAATAAGGAGCTGTTAATTCTTCCAAGATGAAATGCGCTTATGCAGTTCTATTGTACTTATAGTACATATCTTAAAGGATTTGTGATGTCATATTCCATTGATCGCGTTGCAGTGGGCTGGTGTCTACTCTCACCACTTGAGTTCTTGGTGAGAGAACAGCATTTACCGCAGATTATTCCCACCCCATGAGCTTGTGGAACATCAACTCAGAGAAACTGGACGGTCTGTAAAAGTATCCCATAGACACAGCCCTCCTGAATTGTCTTACCTGAGATGGGTGGTTCGGTTTTTTAGGTGACGATCAATCTCGACACCATAGCTGTTGCCCTTGCGAAATTTGCTCGATTTCTGTTGTGATTTTGGAAGCATTATGGTAGAATGTATTCTGAAAGATTATAAGCACTTGGGAAGATTGTTTCAATAGGGGGAACTCTATGTCGGTCTGTTATGACAAACTTTGGATTTTACTGCTCAAGGACAAAATGGAAGAGGCGAGTTGGCAAAAGCTTCGCACTTGTCATCCCATACTATGCCCCAGTTGAACCAGAACCGCCTTGTCTCCACGTCTGTCATGCTCCGATTTTGTAAGGTATTCCATCGCGATATTGGAGGCTTGATGGAAGTAGTTGAGGATGAAGCATACTAACATGGGTAAGAGGTATCGCCAATGGACATCAACGCCAAGCTCCGCCCATTATATCATCTGGCGAGAATACTATAATAAATACCACTATCTGACTACGATAGAGGATGCTATACCAGGTCCAGCAGACTTTGATTTTGATGATTTCCTTGCAACCACCTCCCGGATGTATGGTAGCAAGTTCCAGGCAGTGGAGCTGATCTGTGATAACTCTGTGATTGATACCATCATCGACCGCTTCGGGACAGATGTGACCATCTACGCCTGCGATATGAGCACCTTCCGCGTGATCGTCCGGGTGGCCATCAGTCATATCTTCTTCAGCTGGATTTTCGGCTTCGGCGGGAAGGTCAGAATCAAAGGACCTGAAGAAACTAAAAGACAATATGCAGCAATGATTCGTGATGCAGCTGCGGAATTAGAGTAGAACGAGAGGTTTGCGATATGGGACGCCTGATGGGATCTTCCAATTCGAACAACTATGGCGAACAGATTTTTATTAACAAGGCATCAGAATACCTGGATGATACCAACATCATATACTGGAACCGTCAGCTTTTCGGGAAAGAATTCGATGTCTGTATTCTTATGCCCGAAAAAGGAATCCTTGTAGTTGAACTTAAAGGATGGCGCGAGGAGAATATACTACGCATTGAAAATAATGATTCAGTGATTATTCAGACCAACGATGGTGAGGTATCTGCATCACCGCAGAAGCAAGCCCGAGGATATCGTTTTTCCATTGAGCACCATATTCGTCAGAATATCGGCAAGTTCCCGCTTGTATATCAAATGGTCTGTTTGCCACAGGTATCCAAGGCGTTCTTCAAATCTCACCGGCTGGATGTGGTCATGGAAGAAAAGTTTACGATTCTCAAGGAGGATTTGAAAGACAACACATCCTTTTTCAATAAGCTGGATCAAGCACTCCGTGAGGTTTGTCATTGGAACAGAGATCCATTTGACCGGAGAACCATGTTGGAGGTCCGTAACCTGTTTGAGACAGATATCAATGTTGACGAAGATGGCGAATCCGAAATTGAAAAAGAACTTGCCTCGTCCTATCATCGGCATGACTATTCGCGCTTTTACTATTTCAACGAATTCGATCAGATGTCCGGCAATACCATCAACGATATGGTGGCTCAATATTTGCACGGTTGCAAACTGTACTGCGTCTTCTCCAAGAAAGCACAGATGCTTGCTGTCATCAAAGCCCTTGATACTGCCCTTACGCAAAGGGGGTTAGTCCGTAATCGCGACAACATCGAAATTGCATTTGACGAGCAAAAAAGCCATACTCCTCTGGCTGAGTCTGTTGGGGATATGTTCATGGGATTCCATTGTTCCATGAGTGTATTGAGTGCGCCCTTTGATAAGAATACGACTTCCTTCGCAATCCCAAATGGCAGTTACAGTTCTGCCCAGAAACGCATACTCGAAAAGCTTAGTGAGCAGAGCCAGTTTAACTTTGAGCAGTACCAAGTTGAACATGCAACCCCCGAAAAGAATATTGTCATTCGTGCTGGTGCCGGTACTGGAAAAACCTATACCATGATTTCTCGCATTGGCTTTATCTGCTATACGCAAAATGTCCCGCTGCAGAAGATGGCCGACCGCATTGTGATGATTACATTCACCAATGAAGCTGCCGACCAAATGGAGGAAAAGCTCAAAGCATATTTCAAAAATTGCTACCTGGTAACCTCAAAACCCGATTATCTGCAGATGATCTCCCAGATTGACCATATGCAGATAAGCACCATTCATTCCTACGCCAAGAACCTTATCGCTCAGATGGGTACTTCGTTTGGATATGGAATTGACTTAAGTATTACATCCAGCGTGTTTTATCGCCGTAAAAAGATCTCTGATTTGCTTGATGCCTATATTTATCAAAAAGAAATGGAGCAGGGCAAAAACTATACCGACAAGCTGGGTATGCCTGTTTATGCTATCCGTGACAGCATCCTTGATTTTATCGAAAAACTTCACAACAAGAGTGTAGACATTGGAGCTATTGAGTCCCAAGACTTCGGGACCCTTCTGAACAATGAATCTCACGGCGAACTACATGAGCTTCTTGCGAGTGTAATTCCTGCCGTGGAGCGTGAATACTTTGAGGAACTCATTGAGGACAACAAAATTCACCTTAGTTCCATGATGTCTGTGCTCAATCGTTTTATCAACAATCCGGAAAGCGAAAGCAGAATCAGGGAACTAAAAAAAGATAAACATGCCCAGCAGTTTATGTTCGTCGATGAGTTCCAGGACACCGATGACTCTCAAATCGAGTCTCTGCTGCGTATTTCACAGGTTCTTGATTATAAGCTGTTCCTTGTAGGCGATATTAAACAGTGTATTTACCGTTTCCGTGGCGCAAAGGAAAAAGCCTTTGACCAATTAGGTATCGCAGAAAATCCCGATAAATGGTTGGAGTTCTCTCTGCAGCGGAACTACCGCACCGACAAGCATTTACTTGATATCTTTGATCGGTCCTTTACCAAATGGGGGAAACTGGAGGAAGAGCTTCTTACTTATGATGAAGATAAGGACAGGCTTATTGGAACACAGGATTATAACGGCAAGTATTTAACTGCTGTAAATCGTTTCTATCGTAGACTTCCAGCCACAAGCGAAGAGATGCGCATCCCGATTCTTGTAGAAGAAATCAAGCGCATTCAGAAGCGTATCCAGTATGAAGAGAGCCATGGCATGAAGCTCTCTCCAAAAGAAAAGAGCATTGCAATCCTTGTTCGCGAAAACTGGCAGGCTGACATGATTCGTACAGATTGTGCCCGTCTTGGAATTAGCGTACATACCAACACAGGCGGTGACTTGTATATGTCCCAGCCTGCCATTGATATGCTCACTTTGGTCAACGCACTAGTACATTTTGATGAGGCCGACTACCTGTACAACCTCGTAACATCGAACTTCTTTAATCTCGACATTCCTAAATCCAACCTGTACGAAATTCGCATGAAGATTCGCACCGGCGGCTGGAGAGCAAAGGCGGACGAAAAAGAGCAAGTCAATTACCTTATCAACTTCATGAACCTGATGCTTGCGAACACCGTTGATAAGAATAACAAGTGGGAGTATATTGTTGCCAGTCTCAGAACGCAGCCTATTCTGCAAGCAATCCGCAAGGTCTATAACACTCTCGAGCCGTGGAAGCATTTCAGCAATGACCCATGGAAACAACACTATTATCAGTTGAATGTCGACCTTCTATTTGAGCAGATTATCAACGCCTGCAATGTAGACAGACTCACCATCAATACGCTACAGGAACATCTTCATAATAGTATCGTTTCGCAAGTATCTGTCGATAGCAGAACCCCAGCACAGAATGAGGAAGAATCTGCTATTCAGTGCATTACGGTTCACAAATCGAAAGGCCTTGAATATGGTCATGTAATCATGCCATTCTGCTCGGCATCTATGGACTTCATCAAAAGGACGCAGTTGCAGATCAGCGCTACCAAGTATCAAGGTAGATATCGTATTGGATATAGCATGAGTGTGAGCGATTCCGGCGAAACCGTCCAGAACGACTTCTACGATGAAATCATTGAGAAATCTGAAAAGGCCCGCGAGGAAGCTCGTGTCCTCTATGTTGCTATGACAAGATCGATTCGCTCCTTCTCTTGGATTGAGATCCAAGGAAAGCAAAATCTGTCTTGGCAGAATCTCATAGAAACGGAGGTTTAAGAAATGCCGTTTAAAATCTACACATACGAAGACCCTTACAAATTAGATAAAGCGGATTTCTGGAGTGAGATTTCTGCCCTGCCCCACTTCTGCAGTGCACGAACCCTTGTCAATGGCCTCAAGGATGTATTGGGCGATAATATCAAGGGCTTAATCTGCCCATTGGATGAACTTGTCCAGCACGAAGAGGTCTACATGCAGTGGATCGACAATATTAGCCTCCGGGTGCAGCAGTACAGCACTTTTTCCTCTGTCTTCAAGCAACTGTTAGAGAAGCGCAGAATCAGCAAGCCTTTCCACATGGCTTTAGAGCAGAATCAGAATCATTTCCTCGAAGCTATACGTCTTTTTATTGAACTTGATATCTCCGCATCTGCTATTGACGGAAGTAAGGGCAATACCGAGCAAAAGCTCTTTGTTCACATGCTCAAAAAGGCACAGGAAAGCTCTCTCTTCCGGTTTCCCCAAACACCTTCTCGCAAGAAACTAAAGGAGATTGTTGTTTCACTCGCCAAGAAGGAAGTTGAAGAATGTACTGGAACGCCGCAGGAAGTAAAGCGTTGTGAAAGAGCGGTTGGCGTAACCAAGGAGCTGCCGTTTAACAGCATCGTTGTTCATGGTGTGCATCAGTTTACGCCGGTGCAGCTTCGTCTCCTGCTTGCTCTGGAAAAGATGGGTATGACCATCATTTTTCTATTCAATTATCAGAAAAAGTATTCCAAGATTTACTCCTCTTGGAACGATATCTATGGGTGCTTTGAAGTGCCCATCCATCACGATACCGTTGTTCACGAGTACACGCCTCCCACTATGCAGAATCCGAGTAACGCTCTGGCTTGCGCCCTTGGTGAGATATGTGAGGACAGAAATGCCGTAGGTAGTGGTATACTCAGGAAGTGGTATAAGCTGTACAAGAGTGTTCAGCTTATGGAGTTCGCAAATATTACCGAGTACGCGCACTTTGTCTCCAACCACTTTGATGCTGCCATTCAGCGCTATTCCGAATCGCGTAGCGTCATGGAAAGAGGCAATGATGTGTGGAGTAATGCGGCAGTTCTGCGGCATTTGGATGAGCAGGTATATACTGCAAATCGCGATGTACATACGCTGTTGAAAATCTATTACCCCGAATATGCTAAGGACCGCCATTTCCTCTCTTATCCTATTGGTCAGTTCTTTTCCGCGATTTATCGCCTTTGGGATTATGAGAATGGCAAGATCATCTTTGATGTTAATGCGATCAAAGAGTGCTTGTCCTCTAATATTCTAAGCGTTGCCTCCGGCGAAGTACTGCTCCGAACTTTCTACAATATTGAGATTCTCTTTGAGAATGTGACTACCTATGACGAGTTTCGGCGCGAGATTGTTGAGGGGTATGCAAAGAACTATGACAAACTGGCTGATACCCCTGGCAATGATGCTCTTTCTGAGCTCAAAAACCTGTCTATCTACAACAAGTACAAAGTCACCAAGAAGGATTTGCTTGCCCTTATTCGTGCTATCGAAGAGATCAACGAGATAGCCACGTACCTTTTCGCATTGGATAATTCCCGCGAGGACTTCATCAACTTTGGTAAGCACTTCCACAATCTTGAAGAGTTCCTCAAGCAGCGTGAATTGGCACTTGCAAATGAGCAGGAGCGAGCTTTGATTACAGCACTTCAGCTGCGTCTGGATAAGATCAAACCAGAACGGTCCACTTTCTCCGGAACATTCCGAGACTTAAAAGAGGGCCTCTACTACTATCTGAAACAGAAGAATGACGAAGATCAAGGCGTTGACTGGATTGTAAAGAACTACGAACAGATTGATGGCGATATTCTGCAAAGCAAGCGTCAGTTCGAAAAAGGACAGCACAAGGTCTACCACTTTGCCTGTGTATCTGACCGCGACATGAATATGACCGTCAACGATCAGCTACCGTGGCCGCTGACTGATGAATTTATTCGTGCTGCTTATTCTCCTATTGACCTGCAGTTTCAGGTTTACTACACAGCGCTGGGCGAACGCAGTAACTTCCTCAGATATGCTCTTTTCTATGGCCTGTGCTATAACCGCTGTAATGCTCGTCTCAGTTATGTTAAGCAGTACGGAGATGAAACAACCGAACCTTATGCATTGCTGGCCATCTTGGGATTGAAGCCTAAAGCTGAGCGTTTAGAAAGCGTCAATAAGCCTGCTCCGTTCTCTATTTCTGTTGGTCAAGAACTTACCAAGGGAATCAAGTATGATCGATTCCAAATGATGGATATGTTTCTATGCCCATATCGCTTCTTCTTGGATTATGTAATGGAAAATAGCCCGGTTGTACAGGGCAACTTCCTGTATCAAAAATATTTTGAGAATCTATTGATCGAAGCGGTATGGAAACGGATCGGCAAACAAAATCGTTCTGATGCCATGAAATACCTGCCCAAGATTCTGGAGCAGGAAGCACAAAAACTCGAGCCGTTCTTTAAGTTCTGGAAAGCGACCGAGGTCGTCGACCTCAAAGCAAGAGCAAGAAACTACCTTGTTCATGAAGTTATTACAAATGGTAGTGGTTTGTTTGTCAAGCCGTATGACTCCGAGCACATGAAGATGCGCAAGCACTTTGGTGCTGCATTGTTTGCGGTCGATGTTTCTGAAGTGGAAAGAAAGAATCCATATCAAGAATTTGAGGCACTTGTACGAAGGGATGGATGGAATAAAATCTATTCTCTCCACCGATTACCACTACCCGGAAATCAGGAAAAAGCAGATATCCTTCGCAATGAGACAAAACTATATCTAAATCAAGCTTGCCGAAAAGACAAGACGGCAATTCCTTCCGATTGGTGTATCTATTGCGTTCATAGAGAGAATTGTATGGAATCTTTCCTACGCAGCGAGGTCGGCATGTCCAGTTCTAGAAATGAACCCTGCAACAATCGCTCTGTCAGAGCAAAGGCTCCTGTCAAAAACACTTTGCCTCCTGTGTGTGAGCAGGAAATTATTGATGTGGAGGCAGTTCCCGCTGAACCTATTGTCCCTGCAACCGCAAGCATTATCGACACTGCACCTGCGGTAGAAGCTCCTATCGTGGAAACTCCTGTTGTGGATGTTCCCGCTGTAGAAGCTCCTGCTTCTGAAGTTGTCTTTGTGGAATCTCCTGCTGCAGAAGTACCGACTCAAGTGGATACTCCCAAGTCTCCGGAATTGAGTATCTTCGAGCAGATGTTTCGGCAGATTCAAGAAATGGTGGAGGGAAACCGACAGGAAATTCAGAGTCTAAAGGGTGAACTTGCTGCAAGACAGTCTCGGCGCGAGGATACTACGCGTATTCAAGCTCGATTGGAAGACGAAGAGCACAGAAGCCAAGAGCTTCTGGACAAGCTTGCGGAAACTGAGAGTCGCCTTGCAACGAGTGAAGCACAAGTGAAGAAGCAAAGGGAACTTGAGTTTACAGAGAGCGAACTTGCCGAGCTGCGGAAGTATTCTACGATCATTGTGTTTGACACATGCTCCATTATGAACTGTCCCAATCTTCTCGATGGAGTAAACGATGGGGAGCTGGTTGTGGTCCCCAAGGATGTAAACAATGAGCTTGAGCACCACAAAACAAGATTTGGCGCGGATGATCGAAAATTCAAAGCGCAAAAAGCTATTACGGCAATCTTTAATTACAAGAGACGCTTCCCGCTTGCTTATGCAGATGGCCTGCCTAGTTTAGTTCCCGAAGCCTATCGTGCAAAAGCTGACGAAAAAGAGCAAAACGATAACAAGATTTTGGCTGTCGCACTCCGCTATAAGATCTATACGGACATTCCGGTGCTTTTCATCACCGATGACAGAAGCCTTTCTAACAAGGCATCTGGCGAGGGACTTGATGTGTGGACATCCAAAGACTTTCTTGCGCCTCCCGAAACTTCTTTCGATGATGAGAGTCCCACCGTCCCAGGAACGCCTGCGCCTATTCCTGAACTGGAAGCGCAGATCGCTGAGGCAACGGCAGCGGAAACCCCAGCTCTGGAAAGCAGCGAGGAAGAACGACTTGATGCAGAGGCCGCAGAAACCAAAAGGCAAGCGAAAGCCAAAGAAGAATACCTTGCACAAAAGATCAGCACAAAATTGCTTCATTTAGAGGCAAGCCAAATTTCGCTTCTGCAGAATAACGGTATTAAAACCATAGCTGATTTCATGGCTCAGACAGAGAATAGCTTTGCCAGCATGAAGGTCAAAAAGGGCATTCCTTTTACAGCGCGATTTTTGAAAGAGCAAGAAACCATTCGATGCAAACTTGAGAATCTATAATATTGCAGGAAACCACCGATGCAGCCTTGGTTTCTTGTCAAGCTGAGAAAGGAGAGCTGCGTATGTTAGTAGGGTGTTATTATCGATGCCCCATAGTCATTGAAGAAGGTGACAATGACCATCCCCGTTTCTATGTCCTTGCTCAGCTGGACGAGTACAACGAAATTGCCGATGCAATTAAGGTCAAAATGCACGACCTTTTGGGTAGTAGACAATACTATGAGGAAATCTTTCAGCATAATGTGTTCTTTGCCCAAGCAGTTGCTCGTTGTGAGGCTAGTCCTGGTGGTGTCGTTGAGAGTCGATGGGGACGAGGCATAGTCGTGTCTCGTGCCTCCGAACCCTGCGCAGAGGATACGCCCTATTGGTATTGGATTAAGTTTCCCAACGGTAAGTATGCCAAGGAATGCGAGACCGAGCTGAAGTTTGACTATTCACAAATGAATTACGCGCCGGACAAGCAGCTTCGGGCCTATGAGTTTCAGCATCCCACATGGTTTATCAACCACCTCAAGGTAAGCAAGAATCTTCATCTTGTGAATAATGCCACTTATGGTTTCCGAGTTCTGGCCGGTTGCCGAGCCTTTTTGCTCCCACATCAGATCAGCACAGTTGCCCGATGCTTTGAAACTACTCCTGTCCGCTATATGTTGGCAGATGAGGTCGGCTTGGGCAAGACTGTAGAAGCGTGTTCTATTCTCAGCATACTAGCAAGCGAGAATAAGGACCTCCGAGTGTTGATTGTTGTGCCGGGCGCCTTGGCAAGTCAATGGAAAAACGAGCTGCATTACAAGTATGGTTTAAATGCAGATATCAACTCTCCTCGTTCAAGGATATGTTTGCTTTCCATGGAGGATATCGGCAAGTCTTTGCTGACCCTCTCTACTCCGTGGGATCTCGCAATCGTAGACGAAACACATAGACTGCTTGCGAATGATGCTTGGTACAACCAAGTACAGAGTCTCAGTAGAAGAGTCAAACATATTCTGCTTTTGTCTGCCACCCCCATCCAGGATAGAAACGAAGAGTATCGCCGCCTCCTTGCGCTTCTTAATCCGGAGCAATATGAGAATATGTCTGCAGAACGCTTTGCGTGGATGGTCAAGAGACAAAAGCAGATTCAAAAATCCGCCAACTTACTTTTGGGTTATCTGGAGCGTTATGATGAGTACACTGAAATCATTATTGATGATCTGAACAACATCGCGGAGACCTTGGAAGATGCTGCGTTTGAAAAAATGGTTCAAGAAATTGACCTGAACGCAGAAGATAAAGGCCTATCTAAAGTCAAGCAGGCATTGGCCTATATTTGCGAGAATTACCGAATTGAAAGAAAGGTAATCCGCAATCGCCGTCAACTGATTTCAGAAAAGATGGCGAAACGCACTTTACATGCTATTCCGTACACTCCATTGTCCCTTAATGAAAACTATAACGAAATCGGTGCAATTCAGAATACTCTCGCGTATCTTTCAGACAATGGTGAGGATGATGAGAATTATGTGACCGAAACTGCCGTCCCACTCCTTTCTGCTCTGTTCAGCAGCCCTTGGGCCTTTGAGGATGCTCTTCGCAGGCTCAAAATCGACGATGGCATATTATTGGAGAGCGCGGCCGCTTGGCGACGCCAAGCGGAAAACGAACACAGCTTAGTCAATATAGCTCTTGATGAAGATCCTGATTTGATTAAGGGCCGCTTGATGACCGCCATGGACTATATTGATCAGGAGACAGATATCCTTGACGACGAAAGCTGTAAATTGGTCGTGTTCACGGCTCATAACGCTACCCTCATAGAGTTCTTGAAGCTGTTCAATGCAAGGTATGCGGATATGGGCGTTCATGCCGTAGCTTTCGGCAATCACATGGAGCGCGAAGAGCTGGAAGACAGCGTGTATGCTTTCCAGAATGACCCGGAATGCCGTGTGATTATCTGCGACGAAACTGGTGGCGAGGGGCGAAACTTCCAAAATGCAGCTCAAGTCATTCATCTTGATATTCCTTGGAATGCCAATGCCCTTGAGCAGCGTATTGGCCGTTTGGACCGCCTTGGACGTAATCCGGATATGGATGTAAAGTCGGTCGTTATTTATGCAGATACCTCTGTTGAGGAGCAACTCTTCCATATTTGGAAAGACGGTATGAAGCTGTTTGAACAGTCTTTGAGTGGACTGGAAATCATTACCGGCGAACTGAATGAGCTAATTATCGAAGCTCTGTTGGATGACTATTACACTGGACTTAACAATGCGTTTGATGACATTCTGGACCAAGCAGAAGAAATGCGAGAGAGCGTTGAAGACGAACAGGATTTTGACCTTGGGGCAACTTTGTATCGTCCACTGTCTCAAGGCATTGATAATGTCCTAAGTATATATGCATCCGAAGATGACAATCTGTTCGCTACCGCTATGATAGGGTGGGGAAAACAAGCTGGACTAAATCCGGAGAAGCCAACCAAGACCGGTTTGATTGAGTTCAGAGAAAGCAGCTTTAGCGTAAACGCAGCAAGGCAGTCTCTTTTCATTCCCCCAGACTGGAAACGATACAGCAATACGTCAATCATGCGAAGAGAAGGAAAGATTCTTGGTTCCTTTGATCGAGGAACTGCGGCTACACGGGAGGACATACTATTCTTTGCACCCGGCGATGCCGTATATGACTCAATTATTTCTAACGCTGTTGGCTGTAATCGCGGTAGATGCACCGGCATTGAAACGACCGGCACGTACAATTATGACGGCCTTGTTTACATCTACAACATCGCTCCCGAATTGGACGAACTGCTCGAAAATGAGATGCCCATGCAAACCTTGGCTCAATACAAGATGTATCTCCCGCTGAGGCAGATTTTCGTAGCAATACCCCTTAACATCAAGAGCAAAGAGATTCCCGAAAAAGAAGTAGTGAAAACGCTACTTGCGTTGCGTCCCAACGACGCTGGGCATGTCGGTCGCAGAAGTGCCGGCAGATTGTCTATTTCCCCGTTGGAGCGTTTTATCAGCCTAACTCCTCCAAGCACATGGGAGCCGTTGGTAGATAAGTATTCTGCAGCTTCCTATGCCCGTGCCCATGCAAGGCTTGAAAAACGGTCTGATCTCGAAGCTGCCGAAAAGGAAATGCAGCGCGTCTTGAACGGCTACAGAGCTGAGTGCATCTACTTTGAGCGCGACATGTCCGGTGTTGAAGAACAGGAGCGTCTGTTCGATATGACGCTCCGCGCACTTAAAAATGCGAAGCCTGTATTGGATGCAGTATGTTTCTTGAGGGTGAGAGCTAATGGACAGTAAAGAGGTATTACAGCAGTACATAGTCGGCGCGATGAAATCCAAGAGTGCTATTGCAGAACTTGAAAAGAATCTCGTTGACACTTCTACGCTATTGAAAATGCAAGAGGCCGCAAGGTCACGGTATGTGATTGGCTTCATTCGGCGCATCATCCAGTTCAAGTGCGATGAGGCATCCGTGAAAGATCTCTGCTTAAATATCCGTGACATTGTTTTGGTGCTTGGTCGTATAAGATTGACTGAGAAGTTATTCAATGTCGTACGTGAGTATGGTTCAGAGTTTGATCTCGTCTGTGAAAACGATCTACAAGTGTCTTGCTTGCATCACATTCCTGAATGGCTTGAGCCTCAGCAGTATGTTGAGGATGTTTACGCCCTTCGCCATAATGATGGTATTGAACTGGAGAGCGCTTCTTCTGGTGATGCAACATTAGCAAAGCACACTGTCTTTAATGCATACAAAAGTTTTGAGCAGAAAATTGCAGTTCATACTGCGTTGAATTTACCTAACGGTCACACGCTCCTTATCTCGCTGCCCACAGGCGGTGGTAAAAGTCTGGTAACTCAGCTGCTGGCAAGTGTTTCCGAGGGCTTAACTGTTGTTATCGTACCAACCATCGCCTTGGCCCTAGATCAGTATCATGCCGCACGGCACAACTTGACCGACGGAGCAGAGATCTATTGCTATCGTGGTGAACTGTCCGAGATAGAGCGGTCTACAATCATCAAGGCTTTGAAAGACAAAAAGGCTCGTATCCTTTTTACTTCTCCCGAAGCTATTTTGAAAAATCCGGAACTGCGCCGTATCTTGGACGCAGCAGCGGAAAACCACTACTTAGCCAATGTTGTAGTGGACGAAGCACATGTTGTTCCGGACTGGGGCGTGTTTTTCAGGCCCGACTTTCAGATATTCTCTATCGTGCTCAAAAAGTGGAAGCGAGAGTCTGATGAGTTCATCCGCACATTCCTACTTTCGGCTACACTTTCTGATGATGTGGTGGACACATTGTTTGCCCTGTTTGGCTCTGAAGGAAAGAACGCACAGATTCGTTGCGATGCGCTGAGGCAGGAACCTCGATTCTACTTCTACTCGGCCAAGTCTAAAAAGGAGCAGGATGACAAAACCATTGAGGCCATCAAGCTCCTGCCCAAACCTATGGTTGTATATGTCCTGGAACCGAGAGAAGCGAAAGATTTACAGAAAAAGCTGCGTCAAGCAGGCTATAAAAACATTCCAACTTTCACGGGTGAAACGAAAGAATCTGATCGAAACATAGTTTTGACTGGATGGAAAAACCACGATTTTGATATTGTGATTGCCACCTCCGCATTTGGTATTGGCGTTGACAAACCCGATGTAAGAACAATCATCCATGCTTGCTGCCCCGAAAATTTAAGTCGTTTCTATCAAGAGGTAGGGCGTGGCGGTCGAGATCAGTTCCCTTCGCTCAGCCTGTTCATCCCGTATCAGAGCAGATATGATAGCGAGGGCGATGTGCGTCGTGCACTTGGCCTCGTCAACAAACGCGTACTCACTGTTGAACGTGCTGCTATTCGTTGGAAAGGCATGCTGGCCAGTCCTGATGCGATGGTTGATGCCGATGAGTGCGTTCTGAACACTTCTACTACCCCTGCAACAATGACTGACGAGGAAGCGGAGTACGCAGGCAACCGAAATGTGGCATGGAATGTAAACTTGCTGCTGTTCCTGCACCGGACAGGCTTCATCGATCTACTGGACGCAAGCTATGTCTTCGACAAAAAATCCAATCCACCCAAAAAGTATTACACAGTCACAATCAAACTGCTGCAGCCAGATGTTCTCAGTGATGATGACAGCCTAGCAGCAGCGCTGACAGAGCCCCGTGCCCGAGAGTATGAGGCTCAGATGGCTGGATACAGAATTATGAGCGAACTTGTATCTTCTCCAAAATCCTTGTGTTGGGGGCGTGTTTTCAGACACCTTTTCCCACTTTCTAGAGAGGTTTGCAATGGTTGTCCTGCAGATCCGGAAGGTCGCATCACAAGCGATGATACCTGCAAACTGCGAATGAACCCTAATATTAAACTTCCTCCCGCACGGCCTTCTCGTCGTCTGGACAGGAATATGGGATCTTTCAATGAAATGATAATCAGCAGGCCATCCAACGGACCTTGTAACGTGGGAGAGGTGGCTGTTATTGCGGAAAAAGCTTCCCAAAACGGAATTGGTGCACTGGTTGTTCCTAATCGTTTGGCAAGTCAGATTGTGTATGATGGTATTCTTTTGAATTACGACGAGTTCTATTATGCGGTTGCACATTGTCCGTATTTCTTCGCCAAAGGTGTTGTTTGCATCTTCGACGGCGATACAGGAACTAATTTCTCACTATATAAGAACCTCAGAAAACTGGACGCTTATGGCTATCGAAAGGTACTCTATTGTAACGAAACCATTATCGTTGCCAATGGGGGGAAAACTATACGAGAGTATAGCGACGCTTATCATATTTCAATTCAAAAATTTTAAGGAGGTATTCGTATGTTCAAAGTAAATCCCGATGGCATGCGAATGGAGCCTACACCGGAGCGTGTGATTTCAGTATGCCGCTTAATTGCCCATAAAAGCATGACCCGTGACGAAGTCCGTAGGGCAATGACTTTGGGTAGCAATGATGAAAAAGAGCTCGATCAGATCAACAAATCGGTCAATGTTGCGCTTGAAGAACTGTCCATCATCAAAGCGCAGGCCGATAACTTGGTATTGGCTGTAGATCCGGATGTAATTGCTTCGCCTGCAACCTTTCGTCGGTATGTAAGCTCCCGTGTTTTTGCTTCCAAGGATACAACCTTTCACATGTTTACCAAATGGCTGATTTCTCAAAATGAGAGAATCTTTTCTCTGAAGTCGTGGGAAGGGATGGCGAAAACTTGCGGTTCCGAAGTAAAGGAATTGTCTGCGTTAAACGAAAATGCCGTTCTTGGATGGCGCTTTTGGGCCGCTTTTTTGGGCCTTGGCTATTTGAGCGGAACCATGATTATCCCTAACATGAAACTACGGCTGGAAGATATATTGGCAACTACTTACACCGAGAAGTTCAGGTATGACGAGACAATTCTTGCGCAAGATTTTATGCTATGGTTAAGTACAAAATTGCCCGAGGTTGAGATTGAAAGCAAACTTCCTCTGGCCCTCTCTGCAGGATTGCGTACCCTTCATGAACTTGGGCTTATCAAGCTTGAAATGTGGTCTGACTCCACACCAATCATGCTCTACTATGTTGATGGTGATCCCATCAATGGCTTCACACATATTTCTGTGAAGGAGGCGATTAACTCATGAAGTGGGAACAATATCGTTCTGTAATGGAGCGTTATGCGATAAAGACCGACGATATGGCAACCGAAGACGCCTATTTCATGTCTACCCATATGCCGTTTTCGTCTCTCGAACTCTTCCGCGGTGGTTATTACGAAGAAGGGAAAATGCCTGCTCCCACCAAGCTGATGAGTGAGGATGAGGTTTTTGAACAGCTAATTTATAACCCGGACAACGAACACCGTATGATCATTGTCCGGGGCAATCATGGTACAGGTAAATCACATCTTATCCGTTATCTGAAGGGTAGGTTCGAGAGGAGCCCCTCTACAGTATATAATCCTGCTACGGAGCAGTTGGTTTTTCTACGGCGTCTTAATAACTCTGTCCGTGGAGCTTTCTCGCAGTTGTTGGAACAAGAAGCAATCAAAGATCCCGATATAGCAGAGAAGCTTCGTAAGTTTGTTGCATCTTCTGATTCAAAGGACGAGGACTCTTTCAAGACGGAGATTCTCTACGCCTATATCGCTGCTGTTCGAAACGATGTATCTGGTGAGAATTATAAGCCTGTAAAATGCCGCGACATCGCCAGTTACCTTGCCGATAGCCGCGTAAGTGAGTATCTTTTGCGTGAGGGTGGCGCAATCTCAAAGTGCTATAATGTCATTACTGCACCGAGCAATCAGATCCTTCAAGATACTACAATCTTTACCGATGAAGATTTTAATGTATCTAAAATCATTCGTGCCGTTATGAAGCAGGGTGACCCGCAGGCATCTCTCTTTGCTTCTTCTTTGAAGGGTGATGACTTTGAAATCACCAAGCTTATCAACTATTTGAATGGCTTCACGAGAGAAGTCATTCAGCGATGTGCTGATATTTCCAGTGAAAATGCTGAGACAATTTTTGCACAGCTGAGAAGAGATTTGAAGAAACAAGGCAAGAATCTTACGATCTTCATAGAGGACTTTACTGGTTTTACCGGTATCGACCAGGAGCTTATTACAGCACTCTCCTATGAGCATGGCGGCGACTACCAGGATTTGTGCCGCGTTACTTCTGTCATTGGTATTACAAACGACTACTACTATGCGTTCAGAGGTAATTTCAAAGACCGTGTAACCCATCAAATCGAAGTTACAGATCGGTCGTATGGAACAGATGAATTCATCGTTCAGATGGCTGGCAGATACTTGAATGCCATTTATAGCGATCCGGCAGATCTTCGCAGTTGGTACGAGTCCGGAGCTGATCTGGATGACTTGCCGATTAGTGATTTTGCTCCTCCGTGTGACTGGGAAACCACGACTATCAAAGGAAAGCAAGTTACGCTGTATCCTTTTAACCGTCACTCGCTGTTAGCTCTGTATGAAGCACTGGCAACCAAGAGCCCACGAATGTTCTTGAAGAATGTTATCCGTGCTCAGTTGAAAGAGTATTTTGACGGCAAGTTGTATGGTGACGGATGGTATTTCCCAATGAACCCCAGCAACGCTCAAATGGCGAATGACCCACACAGTTCCGCTATCGACCGTTTAGAGAATATCAGCACCGACGACAAAAATCGTTTGAAAGCAGTTTTTGCAATTTGGGGTGATGGTTCTGCAGCCGGTGTTAAAGAGACTGATGGCACCTTGTGGTTCGGCGGCTTGCGTCAGGCTTTTCTTGCAGATATTGGCTTGGAAGCGTTTTCTGGCATCGGTGAAATCGTAGACAAGACTACAGGAACAGCTGTATCCTCAGATGTCCAGCCCAAGCCTGTTACGGATGGTGGGGAGAAAACTGATCAAAAACCCATTGTACCGGAGCCGCCGAAACCAAGACCTCCTGTTGATGCTACAACAAAAAATTATTTGAAGTTTAAGAGCGACATCACAGCGTGGTTTACGAAGAATGAACCGTTGAAATTCGATGCGGATTATCGCGGTTGGCTTCGTACTCTTGTTCGTGGTGACTCCAAGCAATGTGGCGCGATTAACTGGCAGGATATTGGCGTCCCGGCCTATATTGCAGAAGAGCGTCTGTCTGATTTGGGCTGCTACTACATCGACGACCAGAGTGCCCCTGCAAATGTCGATAAGGCTATTGTTTACATGGACAGGAGCTCCGAAAGCCGCGACGCTCTGATGGCCTTAAACGAGCTGAATTATGCGAAGGGATGGGACTTTGAGGACGCCGCCTATTATCAGCAGCGATTGATTACATGGCTGGAACGTAGAAGATCTCAAATTATCGAAAAGGTTACTGCGACTAAGCAGGGCGCAGAATCGCTCCCCGTCTTGGAATGGTGTCTTGCAATCCAGTATCTCAAAGCATGTATCTTGGGACAAAAAGTGGACACGAGCTCTCCTCATGCGGTGATTAAATCATTGTTCAAGGATTTTAAGAAGGATGACAACATAAAGCGCGATACCCGTGAGTGGAATGATATGATTCAGTTCGTTCTCAACCGCAAAGCAGATTTCGAAAGCGCTCTAATATTCTTGAAGCAGGCTTCCGCAACCACTATGGGTGCGGTCCATTTTGCCATTGATCCGAACACCAAGTCCTGCTTTAGAGCTGACGAGCTTGTTGCAGCAGTTGAAAAGCTGATGGCAGTAGATTGGGATATTGAAGCAGAGTTGCCCAACAGTATTCCGCAAAAGCACCTTCTTTATAACCCCGCTACGCTGCTTAAAGCACTCTATCCCAGCGTCAAAAAAGCAATGGCTGCGGACGCACAGGAAGCTGCAACCGTTGTCGGCAAACTTGAAGGATACATTGGTAAACTCACACAGGAAAACCTGATTGCTGCATTCTCGGCTATCCAAAGCCTGTTCGCAGTATTTGCCGCAAATGGAATCATTGGTAGTGCTGAGTTGCGAGTGAAGTATGACAAGCCACCCATTGACACAGCAAAGGATATCTTAGCATATGTAAAGCTGATTAACGATGCTGCCGGTGCCTCTGCTGTAAAGCAACTGACTGTATACGCTGCAAATCCGCTTAATGCTCTATATGTTATCCTGCGAGATATCCAAGCAATTGCACAAAAGGCCGAGCAGGAAGAGGCAAAGGCACAAAAGGATATTGTAAATGCGGGCGGCTTTGCCGGTACGGATGCATTGTCCGAAGCTGCGTTAGCTTCTATGGATGCGCTGTGTACTCAGCTTGAGAATATGGAGGTGTACGAAAATGTTGCTAACTGAGACAATAAAAAACAGCACCTCCGCCATTAAGAAGCGCCGTGCAACAATCGAAAGTAAACAGCATGCAGAAACCTATGCAAGAGCATTGGCCCAACTTTCTCAATCAACCGGAAGCATCAAAGACACTCTTGATTGTGCCAACGCTATAAAGGAAAGCGGAATAGTTGAAGCGCCCGTCATAGACGAAGCAACCCGTTCCGATTTGCTTGCTTGTATTAATGATTGTGGCAATGGAATCTCCGAGATGAGACTATCTATGGACGCAGTCAAACTTTTGAAGTCCAAGGGCGATGCGTTTGCCACTCAGATTAAGCTCGTTTGGCAGGACGCCTCCGTAAAGTATTCAGATGGCTCCAAAGGCTACTTATCCATGATTGGTGGCCTATCCAGCGACCCCAAACGAGCCAAGGAACTTGCCGACAACATCACAAAAACTGTTGCCGGCGATCCGTCCATCAAGGCTGTGAAGAAATTGGTAGCTGATGTATCTGAAGCGAAGAAGATAGCTGATGAATTCTCTTTAAATCCAGAAATTGAAGTTTTTCTGAAGAAAGTTTCAGCTCTGCAGGCAACGGTTGCCGATCTAACACCTGATATTTTAACATGGCTCAAGGAGAAAAAGTTAACGAGTAAGTTAAAAATCAGATTCTAAGAGGTGTATACAATGATTAAGGTGAATTGGGATGTTGAAGAATTAGTCGCCCTGATTGATGTATATCGAAGAAGCGAAGAAAAAACTGCTGAACAGATCGAGGTTGAGCTATTGGCTTTGTCAAAAGCTTTTGTTGAACGAGCCGAACGGCTTGGTATAGAACACGACGAAAAATACCGTAATTTGAATGGTATGAAAATGATGTTCCAAAATGTCGTATATGTGGCTTCAAATGGTAATCAAGGTATGTCTGCTGCAAGTTCCGCTATGAGAAAAGTATATGATATGTCGAACTCTTCTCCGGAAGTATTCGATTTGATTCTTGAGGAATTTACCAAGCGTTATATAACCTGATATAAAGCAAAGGCCCTGTTCCGTAACGGTACAGGGCCCTCAGCATTTTTATGTGATTGATTTTATATAATCAACTAATGCAGAAAAATCAACTACTGTATTATGATTCCACGAAATACGGACTGCTTCGCTAATTCGTGTTTCATCCAGGCCCATTGCAGTCAAGACATAGCTTGGAGCATGGCTACCGGAGTTGCAGGCCGAGCCATTTGAGAAAGCATAGTCTTCCTTTACTGCGAGAAAAATTCCCTCTGCATCTACGCCATGAAAACTGATATTGATAGTGGACGGTAAACAGTAATTCTGATCGCCGTTCAAAGTGTAGTTCAAGCCCTGTACAGCCTCCATGAAACTCTTTTTGATTAGCTTGCAGCTTTCCATATGGGAAGCTGCTTCTTTGTTACACAGCTCCGCTGCAAGTGCAAATCCTGCCACCAAAGCGACCGGAGTGGTGCCAGGACGATAGCCGCGTTCCTGTTGGCCGCCGTACATAAGCTGCTTGACCGGAGGCCGTCTATATGTGCGGTCACGTCGCATAATTATTGCGCCAATGCCTTGCGGACCGCCGAGCTTGTGGGCGGTAATACTTAGCATGTTGTATTTAGCGTTTCGTAGGCTATCGTTCAGCTTACCAAAGCCTTGCGTAGCGTCTACATGGAAATATGTTTTAGTTCCCGCCAGAGCCGCACCGACCTCTTCAATCGGCTGGATAACGCCAGTCTCGCTATTGACATGCATCATTGAGACGAGCAGCGTTTTGTCAGTCACAAGATCGAGGATTTGTTCAGGCTTAATTCTTCCAGAAGCATCCGGAGAAACAAAGTCTACAACGCAGCCTTTTTCCTGCAGATGTTTCATAGATTCGAGAACAGACTTGTGTTCAATAGAGGTCGTGATGAAATGATTCCGTCCGCTCTCAATGGCATAATCAAGCAGGCCTAAAATGGCCATGTTGTTGCTCTCGGTAGAGCCGCTGGTAAAGAACACATCGGTGCTATCAACAGCTAAGATTTCCGCAATAGTTTTTCTTGCTGAGGCAACAATCTCTTTTGCGTCTGTGCCGAAGATGTGAGTTCTGCTATCAGCGTTTCCGTAGTGCGAGCGATACACATCAACCATTCGCTCCAAGACTCTTTCGTCAATCGGAGCAGAAGCGTTGTAGTCAAGATATACGGCCATTATACTTCCTCCTTTGGGCGAGCGGATTTGAGAAGATCGGAGCAATTTTTCAGAACATCTCTTGTGCTGTAGTGATTGATACCTCTGTTTAAATGCAGTCTGAAATATTTTGCGAGAGTTTTTTCGTCGTCACCAAGGCCATCGTTGACGCAACGCTGCCTGATGATTGCTTCATAAATTTCAGAATACTCACCAGCAAAAGTAGACCAATCCATTTCTACATTGCTGTCAGACAGCGGATCGACGCCCCCTGGAATGGAGGGCTCAGCCAGTGACCAACACAGCGCCCAACGGCACAGGACATTCCAGTTTTGAATGCCTGTTTTTGCCTTAATACGAATAAGTCTATCTTTTTCAGGCTGTGATAGTTTGAAGTGTTTTACAATCACGGATTACACCTCCCCGAAGTAGCCATGGACAATAGAGGTACATTGCTCCTCTTCACGGTAGAGAAGCGTATAGTAATCGACCACATTATCACGGACAAGATCGAGATATCGACCATAAACTTCTTCGTCTGTGGACAAAACCATGACCTGCGAACTTGCTGCAGGCAGGTACTTCGTTACAAAGTTCGCTCTGTGAGAAGAGTCCAAACGCGCCATGGGCGTGTCAATAATGACAGGAGCTTTGTAACCGGAGGTCAGCGCAAGTGCCCAAACGATGGCAACCGCAAACATCTGCTGTTCACCGGCAGAGAGCTGACTCTTCAAAAGCTCGTTACCGTCTAAATCTAGAATAGTTACATCCAAGGTGGTGGGATCAATCTTGATCTCACTCACCAACGAATCCTTTTCAACAAGCTCGCGGAAGCATTTGGTTGCTGTACTGGATAGTTTTGCCACCTTTTCGCGTTGTAGACGAACCTTGAACTCTCGAAGGACTTCAATAGACATAGCCGCGTACTTCACGATACGGGCATTGTCATCGTTCGCCTGTTCTTTCTCTGCAATGGCTTTAATTAACTGAATACGTTTTGCAACAAGCATTTCACGCTGACGCTTCAAGCTCCCAATACTATCCAACTGCCGCTGATATTCTGCATCTGCAAGAGTCTTTTCCCCCTCAACAGATTTGAGTGCATCAAACAGTTGCATGGCCAAGGTTTTCTCATCCGCAGCTCCCAAATGTGCATCAAGACTCATCAGTTCACTCTCTTGAGCGTCAACATGATTGACGAGAGAATCAATGCGCTGGGTGATGCTCTGGAACACTTCTGCGATCAGGCGCTGATAAAGCATCATGCTTGTTGCAGACATATTCTTTATAGTTTCCTTGGTGGCACTTTCGGGAATGTGCCCAACCAAGACATCATTGATAATGTCCTGAACTGCTCTGAGATCTGTTTGGCTTAGGCCACAATTGACAAGCCTCTCAAGAATCTGCTGGTGAAGATTCACAATAATCTTGTCTGAGTAAAGCTTGGCTTCAGACTGCTGCGAAGAAAGTTCGTTATCATAGGATTGCGTAACCAAGTTGCGGCACATGAAGAGCGGCGTAGAAGCATCTACAGCCATCTGAAGAATTTCCTCATTCACCCTTTCAACTTCGGAGGAGATTTTTTGCATTTCTAGTTTAATGGCATCCCGGTTGCGGCTAAGATCACCACCGGATGACCAAAACTCTTTTTCTTTGGCTTCCAACTTGGCAATCAAGGCTTCGCACTTGCGTTCCAATTCATTAGCTTGCTTGGTGGAATCTGCAAGTCGAATGTCGATGTCAGCAATCTGCTTTTCAATCTCTTGATAGCCCACATTCTCTTCGCTATGTTCAAATGCGGCAAGTGCGTTTTTCTTGCGTCGAATAACCTCGTCAGTGTGTTCGATAGCTTTCTCGATGGTAGAGACACCGATCGCAGACTTGATTGAACTCTTAATCTGCTCGAATGAGGTATCATCAGCAAGCTGAGTGATCTTCTCGTTGTTAAAGAAGAAAAAGCGAGCAATACCGAAGGGTAAAATCTCTTCGATATAATAGCTCCAGCTCTCACCAAGGTATTTATCGACTACGCCATCTTTTTCAACGATAGTCTGTTGCTCTACTTTCTTGCCTTTTGCTGTCCAGGAGCGTTTGACGCGCAGCACAGTACCATCGTCAAGGCACAGAGAAACGGCGACATATGTCTCTTCGTCAGTGGCATGCTTATTGATATGGTCAAGCAGAAGCTTGTCGTATGAACGAGCCTTTTCCTGTATGTATTTCAATGCCTGTTTGCCATAAAGAGCAATCAAAATAGAGTCATGAAAGGTTGTTTTTCCTCTGCCGTTCAGACCACCAACAAGTGTAATGTTACGATTACCGATCTGATCGGTAAGGCACATCTCGTGAGTGCCCTTGTATATACCGAAATTATGAAGTTCAACTTTAGTAAAATACATGTTCACTCACCTCAATCCACGAGATCATCCGGGCTTACTTCGTCCGTAATGCTGGAGATTCTAAGGGCGCGAGTAGAAGCAATACTCTCTGCATCTTCCTCGTCTCTGTAGAAAGCCTTTTTGATTTCTTTCTCGAAATTCAGAATAACATTGCGTTTGTTTGAAATAGCAGCGGCTTTTGCTTCTGTATCCAATAGCGCCCTCTGCATTTCTGCAAGTAGCTGCTCGTTGGGGTACAGCTCAGCACAGACTTCTTTTAGAAGATCCGCTTCCGCAGCTCCGAAGTATTTGTTCTTGCTGATGGTTCCATCAGAATACTTCTTGCCGGTAACTTTCTCGTAGATCCTGGGCAAAGAATCATCAAACTCATGGAACTCGTCAAGCCACAGTTGACGAATGTATTTGAGTTCTTCCATAGTAATCAGAGGAACATCCTTGATTTCATCCGGACCAATTTCATGAACAAGAAGTTCAACCTCAAGCAGTCTACGAAGGAAGTCTTCACGCGTCTTTTTGGTATAGGGGCCGTGAACAAGACGGTTGTTGTGCCACTGAAGGCGACCATCTCGCTTTCGGAAGTCCCGACGGTCACGGTCGGTCTGCCAGTCCCCATATCCGGCGATTTCGTTACGGAAATCAAGCATAGGAAGCATCCATGCTTTTTCCTCATCGTTTTGAATCATGGCCGCCATAGACTTATCCTCTGTAACCATCGTGCAAACCCAACAACCAAAACGACTGTTGCCGCAGCTGGGGGTGGAGGAATCAATAACAAGGGGACATTCACCGTCAGACGATGCGCCACTATACATCGCCAAAAGATCTTTGTTGGAGTGCCCCCAAGGATTCGGAACCTGAACGAGATATTGCCAGACGTTGTCATTTAGCCAGTTCTCAATGGGCGTAAACACATAGGAGTTAGGGAAGGAACCGTTGGGGCTAAGATGTGCTCTGTAACGCTTCTTTTCATATCCTTCAAGAACCGCCTTACGGACGGCACTCTCTGCTTTGCGGGAGCCAAGAACCATGATGGCCTCACTCTCGGCATCGAGTATACTCTTGATGAAGCGATTAGAGGTATCGATTTTCATTCTATCCGTACACCAACGAAAGTCGCGGCGGGGATAAGGGTAGCCCCGGCCAATTAAGTTGACCCAAAAGGTGTTCGTTATGGCTGGTGTCAGTCTGTGAGGAACAATGGGCAAACCCTGTTCTTTCGCTGTCTGTTCCATTTTCTTGAGGGACTCTGTGGCCCATATTGCTACAACAGGAGACTCAACTAAAGTATCAGTGCTGATAACATGAACGGTTTTCTTGAGCTTTTCTTTGGGCAACTCCTGGAGCGCATACCACACAAGCTGAACAACAGCTGTAGAGTCCTTACCACCGCTGTACCCGCAAATCCAAGGAATCATGTCCTCTAAATATAATTCTTTAATTGTTTCGATAACCGACCGAATATCATCTTTGGTAAGGTTAGCCATCTTCATTACCGTCCGTTTCTATTAAGACTTTTTTCATATAGCTTGACATAGCTTTTTGCGTTGATCTATTTGCAGCAACTCGACCATTTACAAACACGAGGTTTTCCCATTCGGGGTTTGTTTTGCGCCAGTCTATATCAGAGAGCTTTTTCAAATGATTCTCCCATGTGTCGGAGTTTTGCAGAACAATAGCGTTTCCTGCATACCCAAGAGCAACGAGAGTAATGCTAAGAGAGCAGATATAGTCCTTGCGAATATCGGACGATCTCATTTCACCGTTTTTAACCTTGTTCCATTCGGGAATAAATTTGCCAACCGCATTCCAGTAGTCCTTTGCAAGATCGACTTTTTCCTGCAGAGGAAGAGATAGCCCTGCAAGTAGTTCACTGGTCGCTGTACATATAGCGCTGAGCGTGAACAAAGCTTTTGAACGGTTAGATATGGCCGTGCGTTCTTTTTCAACCATTCCTTTGAAAATATCAACCTCTTCAATAATTCGTCTTGCGATAATTGAAGATTCCTCTCGAGAATTAAAAAGAATGTTGATTGACTTTGTGGGCTTGATAGCATACCGGTTCAAATCTGAGAACATCTGCTGTGAGCGGAGCAAGCCTTCATCCCGATAGAACACAACAGAGATGTGTTCGTTCTTCAAGGCGGGGGTCATCTTAATTGCTTCAGCAATCGCAGCCCGTCTATGCTGACCATCATTGATAAGAAAACGAGAAGACATAGAAATACTTATCGTTCCAACTTGCGGCACTGCATCGCTTACTGCCTGAAACTCCATGTCCCCGTCTACAGAAACGGTCAATGCAGAGAACACGTAGCTTTCCGGATTAGACAATATATAATCCCGAATCTCAGGAATACGAGACTTATTTAAGATGCGTTGAGATCTGACCTCGGGGGGCAGTTCCTCATCGGCAAACTGAAAAATCTTTGCCATGACTTCCAGCGGTACCATAGAGATGTAGTATTCTCGCTGGGCTTGTGTTCCTCTGACTGCAGGGAACATATAAGCTGCACAGTCCATTTTGCACATCCTTTCTATAGAGTACCGTTTATAAGGGACACACTACCAGATTTAATTATATACCATAATGGAAGTCTTGTAAATAAGAAAAGTTTATTTCATGTTTGTTTTTCTAAAACAAACAAAGACAAACACATTTTAGAATCATAATTCTAACAAACATGTAGCGAACATTGATAAGCTGAAAACCTCAGTACAATAGAGTAACATGCTTACGGGTATATTGCATTGTGAAAGGGGTGATTGTTATAGGCGTCGCCTCTTTTTCGCTATCGTAAAACTATTGAAGCTATGTAAAACGGATATAATAACATTATGGGATTTGAAATCCTATATAGAACCGAAGTGTTGATTTTTAAAGAGCAAGAATCAAGAGGCTTGGACAGAGTTCGTAAGCAAGTATTATCAGAAGCATCGCAGTTCTCCTACGATCAACAATGTTGCTGAAGGCATCGGCGTCACCAGGTCCACAACGCATCACTACCTTCAGGATCTGGGGGACCGTAACCTAATAAATAACGGTAGGAGTATTTTGTCTGCTCCTCAGAGTGCCAAAATGAAAACAGCCCGTGTATCCGCCCCATTAGCAGGTTCTATTCGCTGCGACAACCCGGAAGAAGATAAAGAGTCGATTGATGAATATGTCAGCCTCCCGGTTTCTGTGTTTGGTAAATGGAATTTTTATATTCTTCGTGCCAAGAGCGACTCCACGGTAGATGCCGGAATCGACGAGAATAATCTGATTGTTATCGAGCGTAATTGCCCTCCTATCGAAGGGGATATAGTCCTTGCGCTGGATGAATGCAACCAGAACGCACGGAAGCGATATACCGGCTATGACGAGGGCAATGGGTACTACACCCTCGAATGCAAAACGAGGAGCAGTACCCGGGCAAAATTATAAAGCTGCAAAGCTTTCAGGTACAAGGCATTACTCGCCACGTAACAAAATCACTCTAAACAATAATCTTGATTCGATGGGAGATGTGTTGTTTTGAATACAAAAGGAATTAAGTGCCCTTTTTGTAGTACAGCCAACAATAGTCTCAAGTTATACACGAACATTTGTTCTTGACAATTGTTATGTTGCTCGCTATAATAAGGCCATCCGAAGTAACTGTTCCATGGCAGAGCCGTCCACTCACAGCATTTAGGAAGCCGCTGAGTCCTGTGGTTCAGCCAGTTCGGAACTGCGCACGTTCTTGAAACACCTTTTCCCTCTCAAAAGGTGCGGTTTTTCACCACGAGGAGGTTTATCGATGAAAGTATTTATTTCAAACAAAGAGATTGAAGAAATTGCTTCCGGTCTGATTCAAGTAGCCTGTGGCCGCCAAGAATCCGGCCAAATCGATATTGACAGCGTGGCCCGCTTTCTTGGCTTGCCCGTCCTGTACGAGCAGATCATGGAGGAGGATATGGACAAGATTGGTTTTCTGTCGAATGGTTCATATCCGCTTTATGTAAACCGTCAAAACCAACGGGTCGGAGTTGTCTTTCCAAAGGATACCATTATGTTAGATTCCTTTCTCCAGCGTCCAACAGAGAACTGCCGCAGGCGATTCGTTCTAGCCCATGAAATCAGTCACGTTCTGATCAACCGTGCCGACCCGCTGCATAATCCGGCCTGCTTTGACCGTGATTACGACAACGAGCGGAAATACAGTTTTCAAGAACTGCAAGAGCGGCTAAATCTAGGCGAGTGTCAGGCCAATACAATGGCGGCTTTACTGCTCATGCCCCAGCCACTTCTCGAAAGTGCGTTACGCCGCCATACCAGGAGAAAACGCATCCCTATTTATGGAGAATGCGTACTTCTCCCCAGTGCGAAACCGGCAGTAAACGCTATGGCCAACGAGCTGGGCGTTTCCTTTTCAGCCCTGCTTATCCAGCTGAAAAAGTATAATATGGTAGAACGCCATGACATACAGGAATACGTTCTGAAAATGAGGCAGGCGACATGATTGGACGACATACCAGACCCGTTCCTCCGGCGCTTCCTGGCCGCCAAGAGCGATTAGCATTGTCGGCCTCCGAATCCCAGTATCTTTCCCTGCGAGACATACGCTGCCCTCGCTGCAACTACCTAATCATTAAGGTGTATTCAGATAGTATCGGGCATATCCGTCCGAAGTGTCCTAAGTGCAAAGCAGAGGACTCCTTGAATCTTGCTTATTTCCGTAGGCAACGAGGAGCACAGTCTATAAAAGAGAAATACTACAAATTCTAACTAAATATCACGACTTATAATCGCGCAAGCGGAGACGATCTTAGATCGGGACTACCAAGCACCGTACAAAGTCGGAATCAAAGGGATAACTATACCCATTTTGATTCCACTTTTACGGTGCTTTTTGCTGCCTAATACGCTTTGTACGATGAAAAGAAGTCCTTTCCCGGATAACTCCGTGGAAAGGACTTCTTATGTTTTATGCGCTCTGGCAGGAATATTTGGCTCAATATCCGTGATCTCCAGAATTTTGACCTAACCAAAATCAGAATTCAAAGGAGATTATTATGGAATTCAATTATGGACTCGAACGGAAACGCTTTGAACGTGAATGGAATAAATTACGGCAGCAATATCGTAAAGCTGGCATGGACGAGGAAGCAATTGCAGAAATGTATGCGTTTGACCTTGAATTATTTAACGATGAGAGGGCCATTGCCAAATGGGAACAGCCTTTTACATCCGATAGCGATGAAAGCAACGACGACGAGTCTACTCTTTTTCAAAAGTTCATTGACGCCCTAAGCTACAGTGATACTTATCACCTTGAACGTACTCCATATCCCTGGCTGGAGCAAATTACCAATTCTGATCTGCTCATGCGTTTGAGCAGATTATCTGATTTTGAAATTGAATTTCTGAATCTATATGTTTTTGAAGGATTTACCCAGGTCGAAGTTGGCGAAAAACTTTATATGACGCAGCCTGGGGTGTCTTATAGATTGGCTTCCATCGGGAAGAAGCTATTTCCTCAGCGGGCAGCAGGACAGTAGCTATAGTCGAGCATTCTTGCAACTGTAATCATACCATAAATTGGAATACGCTTCCTTTATAAATTATACCCCATTATGTCATTAGTGTAACGGGTATAATGGGGTATAATCGATATGCACAGTAAACAATTTACCTGCCGTTTAGCCTCTATGCCTGTGGCAGAACGATTTTCTGCACCTGATAGTCTTCCCCATCAATTATCAAGACCGCAAGACTGATTTCCTGCCCAAACCGCCGCTTGCCGCAGCTTCCAGGGTTGAGCCAGAGTTTGCCGTCCGTCACCTGTTCCAAATACTTGTGGGAGTGGCCGAAAATAACAATGTCGGCATCCGGAGGCAGGTTTTGGATTTCCTTTTTGTTATGCACCATGAAGATTTTCAGGCCCTCCAGCTGCACCGTCAGGTCGTGGGGCAGGTATTCGGCCCATTCCTTGTCGTTGTTTCCCCGAACCACATAGACCGGCGCAATTTGCTCCAACGTGTCCAAAACGCCCTGGTTATTGATGTCCCCGCCGTGGAGGATACAGTCACAGCTGCGCAGGATTTCCAGGACCTCCTCCCGGAGCAGGCCGTGGGTATCTGAAATGACGCCTATTCTCATCATAAGGATGGCTCCTTCCACTTTTTCTTGTTTCAAGGCAGTAGAAGCAGATGTCCGCACCTGCTGCCAGACTTTATTGACATCTGTTACTGCCTTTTCCTCCCATCATATCACAACTTTATATGCAAGGCAACAAAGGCACTACTGATAAAAACGCCACCTACCACAGACTGCAGCGCCTCTCTATCAACTGCCAATGTTTCCTTCGTCCCCCAGCATAAAACTCCGAGAACAACACTTGAAAGGTACACCCCAATATGATATGTTGTCCAAAAAGGAGCTGATTCCCATGCGATCCATAAAGCCTGACAAAGATATTCTCGTCTCCACAATTCGGATTCCTACCGCCAGCGGTTCCATCCCGGCGCTGGTGCTTTCCCCAAAAGCGGGCGCGCAAAACGCCGCCGGAATCCTGTGGATTCACGGTGGTGGGTATATTGCCGGTATGAAAGAAATGGTCCATATATCCCGTGCCGTTGACCTGGTGAAGCGGTTTGGGGCGGTGGTCATCTCCCCCGGCTACAGGCTGGCCATTCAGCGGCCATTCCCGGCAGCAGCCGAGGATTGCTATTCGGCCCTAGTCTATCTGAAAGACCACGCCCAGGAATTGGGCATTCGGCGGGATCAGATCATGGTTGGCGGAGAAAGTGCAGGCGGCGGCCTGTGTGCGGCGGTATGCCTGATGGCAAGGGACCGGAAATCCGTCAACATTTCCTTTCAAATGCCCCTGTATCCCATGCTGGATGACCGGGATACGGAAAGCTCCCGGGACAACCACGGGAAGGTCTGGGACACCCGGAAAAACCACCTTGCCTGGAAGCTCTATCTTCGTGGAACTCTAAAGGCGCAGGTGCCCGCCTATGCCGCCCCTGCAAGGGCGCAGGACTTTGCTGATCTGCCTCCGGCCTATACTTTTGTTGGAGACGGGGAGCCGTTTTATGTGGAAACGCTTCGCTACATCGAAAATCTGAAACGCGCAGGCATCCCTGCCGAAGTGAATGTTTACCACACGGATATACACGCCTTTGATATGATGCAGCCAGAACTGGAAATCAGCAAGATTGCCGAAGAGCAATTCAACCAGGCATTTGCTTATGCTAAGGAACATTATTTTGCGGAGAATCTGTAGAACTCACCCTAGTCCATATTGTTAAATTGAAGAACAGGTCTCTCCAAAAGAAAATATTGATTATTCGTAACGAATAGTATATACTTTTCTTGAGGTGATACCCCATGAAGACACGAACCGCAAATCTGATTGTCGGCACCTCCGGCGGTACTGCCGGCAAGAATGCCACAAACTATAAACTCGCTCTTCCCTCCACCTGGATAAAGGAAATGGGGCTGACCCCGGAGCAGCGGCAGGTGGAGCTTCGCTTTGGTGGTACTTCCATCACGATTACCAAAAAGTTGTCCTTTGCGGAATTTCTGGAAGCCAGCCGCCACGCTGAACACAAAACGTTACTGCTCTCCTGCTATTCCGGGGATGCGCTCTGCGCCCGGATTGCTGCTGACGAAACCGAGAAAACGGTATGCGTTGAAAATCTCGCTGCGGATTGTCTGAAACTTCCCTTTGGAAATAACAAGAATCCAATCTGGGAGGATTACCAGCACTTTCTGGAAGATCGCTGCATTCCGAAAACCAGAGCCGGACTACAGGAATACCTGGAAGCAATCGGGGTTGACAGCTACGAGCCTTTGGAAATTATTCGCAAAACCCAGGGGCGCATGGCCGAGGATGACCTGTGGCTGACTGTGGAGGAATTGAAATGACCGTTCAATTGGTATCTGATCAAAAAATTGCGGAAACCTCCTCCAAAGGCAACCAGGAAAAATGGCAGGACGGCGGCATCTGGTATAAACTGGATCAGTTTGGCTATGAGGCCCTGGCAGAGGTATTTACCGCCCAATTGCTGGAATGCAGCAATATCGAAACAGACTTTCCCTTCACCTTTGTGCGCTACCGTATGGAGCGTCTTTTGGTTCATGGCCGGGAGCGGACAGGGTGCAGCAGTCCGAATTTCTTGAAAGCGGGCGAGTCCATTATTACCCTTGCACACCTATTCCAGCAGTATACAGGAAAGCCGCTCTCTGAGACGCTAAGCCGCATGACCAGCGACAAAAAGAGAATTGCCTACCTGGCTGAGGAAACCGCAAACATCACCGGCCTGTCCCTGTTCCCCCAACACCTGACTTTGCTGTTTGAAATTGACGGTCTTGTCCTCAATGATGACCGCCACCTGAACAATATTGCCGTTCTTGCCAGGGATGGCGCCTTTGACTACTGCCCCATCTTTGACCAAGGCGCAGGGCTGCTTTCCAATGTGATGTACAGTTCCTTTGAAATCGTCCCCAAATCTTTGATTTCTCAGGCAAAAGCACGGCCCTTTCAAACCACCTTTAACCGGCAGATCCATACCATGGAAAATCTGTACGGAAAGCAGCTGGAAATCCCCTCTTTTACCCGGGAACAGCTTGCGCAAATGGTGGAGCCGCTGTTGGAATACTACCCCGCCCGTGACCGGGAACTGATTGCCAACCGGGTCTGCGAAACGGTTTTGGTACGGCAGAAATGTAGATAAACGCAGTATCGCTGCGAACCCCATTGTTTTCCATGCAGCAATGGCGTATAAGACTTCCAACGGCGAAACACGCAAATACCCAACTGTAGGAGGCATCCCACCATGATTTTTCTTTGCTACCCCAAATGCACCACCTGCCAAAAGGCCCAGAAATGGCTTGACGCCAAAGGGATTCCATACGCACCCCGCCACATCAAGGAGCAAAACCCAACCGAAGCGGAACTCCGGCAGTGGTATCAAAAAAGCGGGCTTCCGCTGAAAAAGTTCTTCAATACCAGCGGGCTTCTTTATAAGGAAAAGCACCTTAGAGCCGCACATTGCACGATAAGTCATTCATAGATACTTTATTTGAGAGATCAATGCGGGGGATGCAGAGTTATCAATAATGATCGGATAACAGTCAGTTTGAAAATAAAACAGTAGATAATTGAAAATAGCTATTAACGAAAACTGTGTGCGCCCCGGTATTTTCAAGAAAAGCCCTTCTTGACTTCAAACGGGAAGCAAAAGGACTTTTCTGTATAGACTTGTAATGCGATTATGATAATTCTGCCTTATGATATCTTTGTTTCATCCTCTGTTGTTGCCAGATGCTCCAACCGACCCCATCTAATCTGCTTGAGTACTCTGGAATCTCCAGGAATGAACATATTGTGGTGTATCATCTCTACCTGAGCCGATACTCTCTTGGTGTCAGCCCAAAGCTGGCCTTGAACGCCCGGTTGAAATAGGACAGGTTCTTAAATCCGCACCGTTCCGCCACAGTCAGCACGGTATCATCGGTGGTTCGCAGTGCTTCTGCCGCAGCGTTCAAACGGTAAATGTTCAGGTACTCCGTGAAGCGCTGCCCGGTCATCTGCTTAAACCAGCGCATAAAATGACTGGGACTGCACTGGCAGACAGCGGCAGCTTCCGCCACGGGCAAATTGTCTGCAAAATGGGCGGTCACATATTGCAGCACCGCTTTTAACCGTCGGGTATCCCCATTTTCGCTGGGGGGCAGGCCATCGCTTTGAGCAACCAGCGCCGACAGCAGGCACAGCAGCAATCCCTTGATTTGCAGCTCATACCCCAGTACCCGGTCCCGGTTCACCGTTTCCAGCCGGCGCAGGCATTCCAAAACCGCACAATAGCAGGGGTGGCCCTGGGTCAGCCGGTGCGGCAGAGAAAGCCGTCCGCTTTGCAGAGGCAGCAGATACCTCCGATAGCACAAATCGCCGGAGCCGCCCAGCAGATCCACCTCATAAATAATGTTTTCATATTCCATAGTCTCTCCGGGAATCTGCCCCAGTCCATGAAGAACACCGGGGGCAAACACAAAGATATCCCCCGCCATGGCCGTCATCGACTCCAATCCTACCTGAACGGTACCCATTCCCTTCTTGACAAAAACCAGTTCCACGCTGTTTTGCCAATGCAAAGCCACCTGCGGAAAATCCTTTGGGATGGTGCAGGGATAAATGTCAAAGGGGAACCACTTTTCGCCGTGGCGCTTATTCTCCTGCAATGACGCTGTATCTGACATAGAATCACGCTCCTATGCTAGTATTGTATCATAAATTGATTGTTAAGTACAAGATATTATAGAATATTCGTGGTATAGTATGGGTATACAAACAGAAAAAGGAGGAACCTTTTCATGACTATGACAGACACGCTCACCGCATTGACAGGAAAACCCCTTGGTGAATGCACCAACGGCGAGCTGTACCTTTCCCTTCTGAAGCTGGTAAACGAGAAGGCCGCCCAGCAGATCCGCCCGGTACAGGGCCGGAAGCTGTATTATATCAGCGCGGAATTTCTCATCGGTAAGCTGCTGTCGAATAACCTGATCAATCTGGGGCTGTATGACGACGTGCGCTCTGCCCTGCAGTCCGCCGGAAAGAAGCTTTCCGACATTGAAGAGGTGGAACCGGAGCCTTCTCTTGGCAACGGCGGTCTGGGCCGTCTGGCGGCCTGCTTCCTGGATTCCCTGGCTACCCTGAATCTGCCAGGTGACGGTATTGGCCTGCGGTATCATTTCGGCCTGTTCCGCCAGTCTCTGTCCAGCGGCGTGCAGAAGGAGCTGCCCGACCCCTGGCTGACAGAAAACAGCTGGGCGGAAAAGACCGACATCACCTACCCTGTCAAGCTGGGCGGGAAGAAATTCACCGCAAGGCTTTACAAGCTGGCGGTGACGGGCTATGAGGGCCGCACCAACACCCTGAACCTGTTCGATATCGACACCGTGGATGAAAGCATCGTCCGGGAGGGCATTTCCTTTGACAAGACTGCCATCGACAAAAACCTGACCCTGTTCCTGTACCCCGACGACTCCGACGAGGCAGGCCGTCAGCTGCGGATTTATCAGCAGTACCTGATGGTCTCCGCCGGTGCCCAGCTGATTCTGGCGGAGTGCGCCGCCCGGGGCTGCGACTATCACAACCTGGCGGACTACGCCGCCATCCAGATCAACGACACCCACCCCAGCATGGTGATTCCCGAATTGATCCGCCTGCTGGGCGAAAAAGGCATCGCCTTTGAGGAAGCCGTGGAAATCGTCACCAAAACCTGCGCCTACACCAATCACACCATTCTGGCGGAGGCGCTGGAAAAGTGGCCCCGGACCTATCTGGAAGTCGTTGTACCCCAGCTGATGCCCATTATCGAAAAGCTGGACGCAGTGGTTGCAAAGCGCACCAAGGACAAGAGTCTTGCCATCATCGACAAGGACGGCAAGGTGCACATGGCCCACATGGACATTCACTTCACCCACTCCACCAACGGTGTCGCCGCCTTGCACACCCAGATTTTGATGGATTCCGAGCTGAACGGTTTCTACAAGCTGTATCCTGAGAAGTTCAACAACAAGACCAACGGCATTACCTTCCGCCGGTGGCTCATGAAGTGCAATCCCCTGCTGACCGGCCAGATCGAGAACCTCATCGGCACCGGCTTCCACAAGGACGCGACCCAGCTTACAAAGCTTTTGGCCTATGAGAATGATACCTCCGTGCTGGAACAGCTGGCCGCCATCAAAAAGGAGAACAAGCGGGAGCTGTGCCGGTGGCTGAAGCAGGAGCAGGGCATCACCGTGAACCCGGACGCCATGTTCGACATCCAGTCCAAGCGGCTGCATGAGTACAAGCGGCAGCAGCTGAATCTGCTGTACCTCATCCACCAGTACTTCGAGATCAAGGCCGGACACCTGCCCCCGGTGCCCCTGGTATCCATCTTCGGTGCCAAGGCAGCCCCTGCCTACATCATCGCCAAGGACATCATCCACGCACTGCTGACCCTGTCCAAGGTCATTGCCGCAGATCCTGTGGTATCCCCGTGGCTCCAGATCGTGTTTGTAGAAAACTACAACGTCACCGCTGCCGAGAAAATGATTCCCGCCTGTGACCTGTCCGAGCAGATCAGCCTTGCTTCCAAGGAGGCCTCCGGCACCGGCAACATGAAATTCATGCTCAATGGCGCGCTTACCTTAGGTACTATGGACGGCGCCAATGTGGAGATCAGCCAGCAGGTCGGAAACGAAAATATCTATATCTTCGGTCAGACCTCCAATCAGGTGATCCGCCGCTACGCCGCCGGGGACTACAAGGCCTCCGAATGGTACGAGGGCGACCCCAACCTGCGCCGGGCCATCGACTTCCTCACCGGCCCCGAAATGACCGCCGCCGGCTCTTCTGAGCTGCTGAGCCGCCTGCAGACGGAGCTGAAGAGCAAGGACTGGTTCCAGACTCTGCCGGATTTCAGCGCCTATGTGGTACGCAAGGGGCAGGCGCTGGCAGACTATACCGCCAACCCTCTGGATTGGAGCAGACGGTGCCTGGTAAACATCGCCAAGGCTGGCCTGTTCTCCTCCGACCGCACCATAGCGGAATACGACCGGGACATCTGGCACCTGGGAAAATAATGATTTCAGGGGCTGTTAGAAAACTCTCCCTATCAGCACAGTAGCCAGTGCCACCCGGCGCTGGCTACAAAAAGTATTAAGAAACGGCTGC
>OIZO01000285.1_pt1 | contig 36828 bp, 38 predicted proteins | sample 1588551 | NCBI WGS metagenome assembly OIZO01 (sample SAMN03283271) | human gut metagenome | biome: human-associated habitat; material: feces | host: Homo sapiens | place: Peru | collected 2012 | reverse complement strand
CGCTATAAGCTTTCCGGTACCACGGGTATAACCCGTGGTTTACCCCTAAAGTTAAAAAAATAAACCTTAACATTTTTGTTAAGGTCTATTTATAAATGTGAAACATTTTTTAGTTTTACTTTCATTATTTTTCGCATTTTTTTATTTTAATCTCTGTTTATTAAATCTAACATTCTTTCTAGATCTTCATTATTAGAATAATTAATTATTATTCTTCCACTTCTTTTTTTAGCATCTATTTTTACTTTTGTTCCAAAGAAACCTTGGAATCTATCTTCTATGTCTCTATAAATTGCTTCATATTTTTTTCTATCTTCTTTTGTATTTTTACTAACATTTTTCTTGTTTTTTAGGCTTCTTTCTATATCTCTTACTGTTTGTCCTGTTTCTATTATTTTTAATGCCATTTTATATTGTTGTTCTGGATCTTCAAAACCAAGTAATGAACGGCAATGTCCTTCTGTTAATTTTCCTTCTAATGCTAAATCTATAACTCTTGGATCCAAATTTAAAATACGTAAGCAGTTTGTAACTGTACTTCTATTCATTCCCATTATATCTGCCAATTCTTGTTGTTTTAATCCATATTCGTCTATCAATTGTTTAAATCCTTTTGCTTTTTCAATTGGATTTAAATCTTCTCTTTGTATATTTTCTATTAATGCTATTTCTTTTGTCTTTCTCTCATCATCATTTCTAATTATACATGGAATTTCTGTAAGTCCTGCTTTTTTTGATGCTCTCCATCTTCTTTCACCTGCAACTATTTCATAATATCCATCTTTTTTATTAACAATAATAGGTTGAATAACTCCATATATTTTAATAGATTCAGCAAGTTCTTCTATTGCTTCCATATCAAAATTTCTTCTTGGTTGATTTCTATTTGGCTCGATATCTATTATTTTAATTTTTTCAATTCTCTCTCCATCTTTTACTTCTTCTTTTTTTATATCTTCTATAACTGTTTTATCACTAAATAATGCATCTAAACCTTTTCCTAATCCTGTATTTTTAGCCATTTTTATTCTCCCTTCCTTTTAGCTTCTTCTTCATTTTTCTTTAAAAATTCTTTTACAAATTTATCGTAAGATTTTGCTCCTTTAGATTTCGGATCATATACTGATATTGGCATACCATAGCTTGGTGCTTCACTAAGTCTTACATTTCTTGGTATAACTGTTTTATACACTTTGTTTTCAAAATATTTATTAACTTCTTTTACTACTTGATTTGATAAGTTTGTCCTAATGTCAAACATAGTAAGTAAAGCTCCTTCAACTTCTAAATCCTTATTTAAGTGTTTTTTAACTAAATTTATAGTATTTATAAGTTGACCTAGTCCTTCTAGTGCGTAATACTCACATTGCACAGGAATTAGCACACTATCTGATGCTGTAAAAGCATTTAATGTAATTAGTCCTAAAGATGGTGGACAATCTATTATAATATAATCATATTTGTCTTTTTGACTATCTACTTTTTCCTTTAATCTGTATTCTCTAGACATCATTGAAACAAGTTCTACTTCAGCTCCTGCAAGGTTTATATTAGATGGACATACTTCCAAATTTTTTACCATTGTAGTTTGAATTGTATTTTCTATTTCTACATCATTTATAATAACATCATATACAGAAAAATTAACATTTTTATCTATACCTAATCCACTTGTTCCATTTCCTTGTGGGTCAGTATCTATCATTAATACTTTTTTCCCTTTTTTAGCTAATATTGTACTTAAATTTACTGCTGTTGTAGTCTTTCCTACTCCACCTTTTTGATTTGCAATTGATATTACTTTTCCCACTGATATTACCTCCATTTTTCTAACACATTAATAATATAAAAATATACAAAAAAAGTCAATAAATATTACAATATTTGTTGACTTTTTCATATAATTTTTTCTTATAATTTACTAAACATTTTTAAATTGGTTCTTTGCTTGGAGTTCCAGGCTTTCTAGGATATTTTGAAGGTGTATTTTTTACTTTTTTTACTATAATAATATTTCTTTTTATATCACTATTTGGAAGAGTAATTTCTTCTATTTTTTCTATTTTTCCACCTAATATTTCTAAAGCATTTTTCGCATTTTCTATCTCTTCTATATTAGATCCTTTCATACATATAGCTCTACCTCCTACCTTTACTAAAGGAAGTAAATATTCTAACAATATATTTAAAGATGCAACAGCTCTTGACGTTGCAATATCATATTTTTCTCTTTCATTTTTATTTTTTCCAAATTCTTCAGCTCTGCCGTGTATTGTTGTTATATTTTCTAATTTTAAATTTTCTTTTACTTCTTCTAAAAAATTTATTCTCTTATTTAAAGAATCTAATAACACTATATCTGTATTTTCTTTTACTATAGATAATGGTATTCCAGGGAAACCTGCTCCTGTACCTACATCTATCAATTTTTCATCATCTTTAATATATTTAGCAATTGTTAAAGAATCTACAAAATGTTTTAATATTATTTCTCTTGGTTCTATTATTGCTGTTAAATTTATTTTTTCGTTCCATTCTAGTAACAAATTCATATAATTATAATATTTTTCTATTTGTTCTTTTGTTAATTCTATTTCTATTTGCTTTGCTTTAATTTCTAATTCTTCTGAAAATATTTCAAATTCCATATTTCCTCCTTATATATGCTTAAAATAGGCTTTTTTAAGATTATTTTACTTTATTGTAAGTTTCTAAATAAATTAGAAGTACAGATATATCTGCAGGAGATACTCCTGAAATTCTAGATGCTTGTCCTACAGAATTTGGTCTTATTTTATTCAATTTTTGTCTAGCTTCTAGTCTTAAACCTTTAATATCTTCATAATTTATATCTTCTGGTAATAACTTTTGCTCTAATTTTTTAAATTTTTCTACTTGTTCTGCTTGTAATTTAATATATCCCTCATATTTTAACTCTATTCCAACTTCTTTTTCTACTTGTTCTGCTAATTCTGGTCTATTAGGATCTATTTCTTTTAATCCTTCATAAGTTAATTCTGTTCTTTTTACTAAATCTGCTAAACTTGCTCCTGTAGTAAGTTCTGAAGAATTATATTTTTTCAAAAATTCATTTACTTCTTTAGTTGGTCTTATAATTGTAGCTCTTACCCTTGCAATTTCATCTTCAATACTCTTCTTTTTCTTTAAAAACTTTTGATATCTTTCTTCAGATACAAGACCTACTTTATAACCTATTTCTAGCAATCTTAAATCTGCGTTATCTTGTCTTAATAAAAGCCTATATTCTGCTCTGGAAGTCATCATTCTGTATGGTTCATTTGTCCCTTTTGTTACAATATCATCAATTAAAACACCTATATATCCCTGAGTTCTATCTAATATTACTGGATCTTTTCCTTTTAATTTTAAACTTGCATTTATTCCTGCCATTAATCCTTGGCAAGCTGCTTCTTCATATCCTGATGTTCCATTTGTTTGTCCTGCAAAGAATAATCCGTCTATTTTCTTATATTCTAAAGATAATTTTAAATCAGCAGGATTAATACAATCATATTCTATTGCATATGCAGGTCTTGTAAACTCTGCATGTTCTAGCCCTGGAAGAGTTCTATACATTGCTATTTGCACATCTTCTGGAAGAGATGAACTCATTCCTTGAATATACATTTCGTCTGTATTTCTTCCTATTGGCTCTACAAATATTTGATGTCTTTCTTTATCTGCAAAACGAACTACTTTATCTTCTATAGATGGGCAATATCTAGGTCCTGTTCCCACAATTTCTCCACCATATAAAGGTGAACGATGTAAATTTTTACGTATTATCTCATGAGTTTTTGCATTTGTATATGTTAAATAACATGGTAATTGCTCTACACTATCATCTATTTTATCTTCAAAAGAAAATGCCTCTGGATGCTTGTCTCCCTCTTGTATTTCCATTTTTGAAAAATCTATACTATTCTTATTTATTCTTGCAGGAGTACCTGTTTTAAATCTAACTAATTCTACCCCTTCTCTTTTTAAAGCCTCTGATAATTTATTTGCTGGGAATACTCCATCTGGTCCACTTTCAAAAGAAACTTCTCCTATGAATATTTTTCCTTTTAAATATGTACCTGTTGCTACAATAATACAATCTACATCATATATTGCTCCTATGTTTGTTTCTATAGACTTTACCTTTCCATTTTCTACTGTAAAATCTACTATTTCAGCTTGTTTAATATATAAATTTTCTTGCTTTTCTAATGTATGCTTCATTTCTTCTTGATATCTTTTTCTATCTGCTTGGGCTCTTAAAGAATAAACTGCTGGTCCTTTAGAAGTGTTCAACATACGCAATTGAGTATAAGTTTTGTCGATGTTTTTCCCCATTTCTCCCCCAAGGCAATCTATCTCTCTTACTAAATGACCCTTAGAACTTCCTCCTATGTGTGGATTACAAGGCATATTAGCGACAGCTTCCAAACTAATAGAAAACATTAATGTCTTCATACCCATTCTTGCACAAGCTAGTGCTGCTTCGCAACCTGCATGTCCTGCTCCAATTACTGCTATATCATATTTTCCTGCATTATATTTCATTTTTTACTCCTTTCGTGACGCAAAAGATACTTTTCTAAATGCGTCATCTGTCCCTTCTGTTTCATTTTTATACCACTCCAAAAGGAAACGTCCCCAAAGGTTAATCTGTCCCTTTTGGTAATTATAATCATCTAATATTTTTTTTGTGAAACATTTTTACTTGTTTTTTATGAAACTTGAATTTTTGTTCTGTTGTTATTTTGACAACAGAACTTTTTTGTTTCTTTATATATTAATATTGTTGTTTTATTGTTTGTCTTTTTGACTTATTGTTGAATTTTGTCGGTGTTCGCTTTTATCTTTTGTAACCCTTACTGCTCTAAGGTTTCAGAAGATATTTTTAGTATGTATAGGTTAATTTTTATCATTTATATTTTACTTATATATTTATTATGGTGTTTTTTAAATTTCTTTTCAAAATCAATTTTAAGCTTCTTTTATATTTACAATATAAAATTACTTGTCTTGTCATTCTTTTCTTTTTATTTTTTATTCTCGTGCATTTTTTTATTTTCCTAAGCAAAATTTTGAAAATATTTCATTTATAATATCTTCTGATACATTTTCCCCTGTTATTTTTCCTAAATCTTCTAAAGTTTGTTTTATTGAAATAGAAATTATATCAATTGGCAAATTATTTTTTACTGCATTTATTGCTTCATTAATATTATTAATTGCATATTCAATTTGATTTTTATGTCTTATATTAGTAATAATTATTTCTCCATCAGTTTCCAAATTTTTAATTTGGAACAAATTTTCAATTTCATTATACAACTCTTCTATTCCATTTCCATTTTTAGCAGATATTTTTATTATTCTTTTATTTAATTTTTTTAATTCTTCACTATTTTCCAAATTATTTTCTTTTAAATCTACTTTATTTAATAATATAATTGAATTTTTGCTTTCTGCTAATTTCAAAATTTCTCTATCTTCTTCAGTTAAATCTTTTGAATTATCTAATATAACTAATACTAATTCTGCATCTTTAGCTATATCTAGTGCTTTTTTTACCCCTATTTCTTCTATTTTATCTGAAGTTTTTCTTATTCCTGCAGTATCTATTATTTTTAAAGGTATTCCTTTTATTGTTATAAATTCTTCTATTGTATCTCTTGTAGTACCTTCTATTTCGCTCACTATAGCTCTTTCTTCTTTTAATATTTTATTTAATAGAGATGATTTTCCTGCATTTGGTCTACCTATAATTGCTGTTTTTATTCCCTCTTTTAATATTTTTCCACTTCTAAATGTATCTTTTAAGCTTTCTAATTTATTTTTTGTATTATCCAAAATACCTAATGCTTTGCTATTTGTAACTTCTTCTATATCATATTCTGGATAATCTATAGAAGCTTCTATATCTGCCATTATATCTAGTAAATCATGTCTTATTTCATTTATTTTATTAGATAAATCTCCTTGTAATTGATTTATAGATGCTTTTGACTCTTTTTCAGTTTTACTATTTATTAAATCCATAATTGATTCTGCTTGTGATAAATCTATTCTTCCATTTAAAAATGCTCTTTTAGTAAATTCCCCAGGTTCAGCTAATATAGCTCCATTTTTCAAACATTGCTCTAATATTTGCTTTTCTATAATCATTCCCCCATGAGAGTTTATTTCACACATATCCTCTCTTGTATAGCTTTTAGGATTTTTAAAAAAAGAAACTAATACTTCATCTATTTTTTCATTTGTTTTTGAATCTACAATTGTTCCATATTGTATGGTGTAACCTTTTATTTTATTTAAATCTAATTTTTCTCCTTTACTATTTTTAAATATTTTTTCTAGTATTTTAAAGGATTCTTTACCACTCATACGAATAATTCCAATTCCGCCATTACCTATAGCCGTAGATATTGCTGCTATTGTTTCCATTTTTTCCTCCTTTTACATTTATATTTTTCTTTTATAAACTATGTTATATTCATTTTATAAAAAACCAGAATCAAGATTTTGTACGCAGTGCAAACTACTACAAAATCTAATTTCTGCCATATTTATATTCTACAGAAAGTTATCAACTTTCCTAGAATATAAAAAAGCCAAAGTTATAAATTAATATAAATATATAAAAATATACTTAAATTAAAATCTTCACTTTGACTTCGGATTTTTTATATTAAATTATCTTATTTTAGAAATAACAACTCTTCTGTTATCTCCTTCTCCAATGCTATGTGTTTCTATTTTATTATTGTCTTGTAATTTGCTATGTATTATTTTTCTTTCATATGCTGACATTGGCTCTAATGTAATTGATTTTCCTGTTTTTAATACAGTTTTAGAAACTTTTTCTGCCAATTCTTCTAATGTTTTTTCTCTTTTTTGACGATAATTTTCTATGTCTAATATTAATCTAATTTTATTATTAAAACTTCTATTTGCAATTGTAGATAATATAGTTTGCATAGAATTTAATGTTTCACCTCTATAACCTATTAAAGTTCCTGCTGCGTTTCCGTTTATATCTACATATATAGTATAATCTTCTTCTTTAATTGTATATTCTAATGTATTATCTACTTTTTGTAACCATTCTTTTAAAAATTCTTCTACTCTTTCTTTAGCTATAGATATATCTTCTTCATTATGATCATATTCTCTTTTTTGCTTTTCTTCTTTTACTTCTATTTTTTCTTCTTTATTTGAATTTTCTTTTATTGTAAGTTGAACTTTTACTACTCTTGGTGTTAATATACTAAAAAAACTTTTTTTATTTTCATTTTCTAATACTTTTATATCTACTCTATCTTTAGATACTTTTAATTCTCTTAATCCATTTTCAACAGCTTCATTTGTTGTTCTTCCTTCTGCAATAATAGAATTACTCATTATCCTTTTCCTCCTTAGAGCTCATAATTTTATTTATAATTAATCTTTCAAATATCATTAAAATATTGCTTACAAGCCAGTATAAAGCAAGTCCAAGTGGTGCAATAGCTGCAATAGATATAGACATTATTGGTGTCATATATAACATTGTATTATTCATTTGTCCCATACTTTCTGTAAGTTCATCTTCTTTAGTTTTTTCTTCATTTTGAACTATTACGTCTTTATTATTCTTTTCTTTTTCTTTCTTTTGAGCATTCATTGTTATTTTTATAGAAACAAAAGATGTTATAATATATAGAACTGGAATAATATATACTCTCCAATCATTTAAGCTTTGCATAGGTACTTTACTTAAATCTAATCCTAAAAATTGCATATTTATTCTTAATTTGTTTACTTCTTCTTTTCTTTTTTCTAGTTCTTCTCTATTTTCTACATTTTCTTGTTGTAATTGATTTTCTATATCTTTATATTCTGATTCTGCTAAATCTATAATTCCTATTTCTTTGTATCTTATTCCTGAATCTTGATCTACTTTTTCTTTATATTCTTTATATATTTCTGTATCCTTTAGATTTTTCATATATGTAAGTGGTTGACTTACAAGCCAAAATACTGAAAGAATAATTATTATTTGTAGAATTCCTGTTAAACATCCACTAAATGGACTCATTTTTTCTGTTTTATATAAATTAATTGTTTCTTGATTTAATTTTTCAGGATTATTTTTATATTTAGCTTGAATATCCTTCATTTTTTCTTGTACTTCTGCTGATTTCTTCATTGATTTTTGTTGTTTTATAGTTATAGGTATTAATATTAATCTTAACAACACTGAAAATATTAAAATAGCTAAACCATAATTATTTAATAATTCATAAAAAAAGTTTAATACATATCCAAAAATACTTGATATTGCTCCCAATTTTTAAATTCCTCTTCTTTCTTTTTTACTTTAAAGGATCATATCCACCTTTACTAAAAGGATTACATTTTATAATCCTTTTAAATCCTAAAAAAAATCCTTTTATAAAACCATATTTTTTTATTGCTTGTTTTGTATATTCTGAACAAGTAGGATAATATTTGCAATTTACACCTTTAAAATGAAATATTTTTGAAATATATTTTTGATAAAAATTTATTAATATAATTCCAATTTTTTTCATTTAAGTAATCCTGCCTTTTTTAGCTGAATATACATATCTTCTTGTATTTGCTCACATTTGCAATCTATAAAAGTATTTCTATTCCATAAAAATACTATATTATATCCTTTTTCTAATTGATTCCTTTTTAAATAGTAGCTTTCTCTAATTAAACGTTTTATTCTGTTTCTTTTAACAGCCTTCCCTACTTTTTTGCTTACTGCTATACCTATTACATTTTTTTCTTTTTTATTTTTTGAAATGTATATTGTTATATATTTACCACGATAAAATTTACCTTTATCTAATACATTTTTAAATTCATAATTTTTCTTTAATGTATCGATTTTTCGCATTTTACTACTCCTTTATATAAAAGAATTACAATAAAAAAAGTAAAATTGCAAAAAAGACCACATTTTTTATTACGTGGCCTTCTATTTAAGCACTTATTTTTTTTCTTCCTTTTGCACGTCTTGCTTTTAATACGTTTCTTCCTGATCTAGTTTTCATTCTTTTCATGAAACCATGTTCTTTTTGTTCTTGTCTTTTTTTAGGTTGAAATGTTCTTTTCATTTTTTAGCACCTCCTGTATTTATTTAAACCGATAACGGATTTTTTCTTTTTTCAATAAGCTTTATAATTATATATTAAACTGCTTATTATGTCAATACTTTGATTTAAATTTAATTATTTTTTTTATTTGTATTGACTATTTAACTTGATTTTTGATATGATAAGGAAACAATAGGGAAAAAGGAGTTTTAATGTAATAATTTAAAAATATAATTCATTTTCCTAAGAAAATTTTATATTTTTGGAAGGACTGAAAAAAATGCAACAAAAAGAATTAGATGAACTTCTTACAAAAGCAAAAGAACTCTTAAAAGAGGAAATGACTCAAATTTCATATGATACATGGATTAAAGAAATAGAAATTCAAAGTATGGAAAATGGAAATATTACTTTACTTGTTTCTAATGTCTTTAATAAAGATTCTGTTGATGCTAGATATCATTCACTTTTAGTTAATACATTTAATTATTTAACTAATAAAGAATGTAGTGTTTCTATCCTTTCAAAAGAAGAGTTACAAAAACAACCAAATAATAAAAGCGAAAATATAAATTATCGGTTCTTTAAATCCTACATTAAATCCAAAATATACTTTTGATAGTTTTGTTGTAGGAAATAATAACCGTTTTGCTCATGCTGCCTCTTTAGCTGTTGCTGAAGCACCTGCAACCTCTTATAATCCTTTATTTATTTACGGAGGAGTAGGTTTAGGCAAAACTCACTTAATGCATGCAATTGGTAATGAAATATTAAGAAATAATAGAAATGCAAATATTTTATATGTTACTTCTGAAAATTTCACTAACCAACTTATTAATGCTATAAAAGATAATAAAAATGAGCAATTTCGTGCTAAATATCGTAATATAGATGTCCTTCTTATAGATGACATCCAATTTATTGCGGGAAAAGAGAGAGTTCAAGAAGAGTTTTTTCACACTTTTAATACTCTTCATGAAAACGGAAAACAAGTTATTATATCTAGTGATAGACCTCCAAAAGATATTAATCTATTAGAAGATAGGTTAAAATCAAGATTTGAATGGGGTCTTATTGCTGATATTTCAAATGCTGATTATGAAACTCGTTTAGCTATTTTAAGAAAGAAAGCACAATTAGACAATATTATAATAGATGACGAAATTCTTGCTAATATTGCTAATAGAATAGACACAAACATTAGGGAATTAGAAGGTGCCTTAAATAAATTAATAGCTAGAGCTTCATTAATAAATAGTCCTATTACTATGGAAATGTCAGAGTGGGCTATTAATGAAATAGTTTCATCAAAAGATAAAGTTATTTCTTCAAGTTTTATACAAGAAACTGTAGCTAAATACTTTAATATAGATCCAAAAGATTTAGTTGGTGCAAAACGTTCAAATGATGTAGTATTTCCAAGACAAATTGCTATGTATCTTTGTAGAACAGTACCTCAAATTTCTTTGCCACAAATAGGTAGAGACTTTGGAAATAGAGATCATACAACAGTAATGCATGCTTGTAACAAAATAGATAAAGAAATAAAAGAAAATAAGAACACAAAATTAATTGTGGAAAGTGTTAAAAACATTTTACTAGCGGACCAATAGTTTAAATATAAATAAAAATTTATATTTTTTAAAAAAGGTGTTTGGAAAAATGATTGTTTGGAAACAATTAAGCAAATTCTTCTTACGGAACAGCTTGATTTGATATCCACAGCCTATTGTGAATTTAGTGTAGACAAGTTGTTTATAACTTAATTATTCACAACTTAAAATTTTAATTGTTTATAACTTTTATATTTATCCACTATATTATCAACATCAAAAACATAAGGGAAATAAACAATTCACATAGTTTTCCACAGAATCCACAGCACCTATTACTACTACTACTAAAATTATTTATTATATTATAAAGGAGTTTGATGAAAAATGAAAATTGTTTGCGAAAAAGAAAAAATCTTGAAAGCTATTAATTCCGTAACAAAAGCGGTTGCTTCAAAAACAACAATGCCTATATTAGAAGGTATATTAATTCAAACAAATGATAAAGAAGTTAAATTAACAACATACGATTTAGAAATAGGAATAGAATACATTATAGATGCAGATGTTAGAGAACAAGGTGCTACAGTAGTTAATGCTATAATGTTTAGTGAAATAATAAGAAAATTACCAGATACAGAAATTAATATTTCATTAAATGAAAAAAATTTATTAGTAATAGAATGTGAAGGTTCTTTATATAAATTAGCTACTATGAATCCAGAAGAATTTCCAGAACTTCCACAAATTAATGTAGAAAATTCTATAGAAATAGAACAAAATGTTTTAAAAGAAATGATAAGAAAAACAATATTTGCTGTAAGTACAGAAGAAAATAGACCTATTTTTACAGGATGTTTATTCGAAATAAAAAATAATAAATTAAATGTAGTTGCAGTAGATGGATTTAGATTAGCATGGAAATCTAAATTTCTACAAAATAGTAGTAATGATTTTACAGCAGTTATTCCTGGTAGAACTTTAAATGAAGTTAATAAAATTATATTAGATTCATTTGATAATATAAAAATAGGAGTTGCTAAAAATCAAGCACTATTTGAAATGGAAAATTGTAAATTAGTAACTAGATTGTTAGATGGAGAATTTTTAAATTATTCAAGTGTTATTCCTGAAAATTGGGAAACAAGAGTAAGAGTAAATAAAAATATAATTCAAAATTGTTTTGAAAGAATTAGTTTAATTTCAGCATCTAGTATAGAGAAAGAAAAAAAATACCCAGTTAAGGTTTCTGTAGATATAGGAAAAGTTACAATTTCTTGTACAAATCAAACAGGTGATGCTAAAGAAGAAATGTATGTTTCTACAGAAGGTCAAAACTTAGAAGCAGGATTTAATCCTAAATATTTCTTAGATGCACTTCGTGCAATAGATGATGAAGAAATTTTTATAGACTTTGGTACAAGCATTTCTCCATGTATAATAAGACCAGTTGATGATGGTGATTACATTTATATGATATTACCAATTAGATTAAAAGATTAATAGGAAGGAAGGTTAAAAGTTGGAAATTGGAAATTAAAAGAAAAGTTATACACAATTCATTAATAAAATGTGGATAATAAATATAAAATTTATAATTTCCAACATCTAATCTCTAATATATATGTATATTAATAAAATAAAATTATTAAATTTTAGAAATTATGAAGAACAAGAAATTTTATTAAATCATAATATAAATATTTTTTATGGAGATAATGCGCAAGGAAAAACAAATATAATAGAATCTATATTTTTGTGTGCTATAGGAAAATCTTTTAGAACTACAAAAGATAAAGAAATGATAAAGTTTAATAAAGAAAATGCATCTGTTTATGTAGAATATAAAAAAGTAGACAGAGAAGGAACAATAAAAATAGATATAGAAAATAAAAAGAATATATATGTTAATGGTATTAAAATAAAAAAATTAAGTGAATTATTAGGAAAAATAAATATTGTTATTTTTACACCAGATGATATACAAATTTTAAAAGAAGGTCCACAAAAAAGAAGAAGATTTTTAGATATAATGATAGGACAGTTAAGACCAAATTATGTACATATATTAAATTTATATAATAAAACTTTAGAACAAAGAAATAATTATTTAAAACAAATAAAAGTAGAAAATAAACCAGAAGAAATGTTAGAAATATGGGATGAAAAGCTAGCAGAATATGGTGAAAAAATATTTTTATATAGAAATGAATTTATAGAAAAAATAAAAGAAAAAATAAATAATATTCATAAAGATATTACAGAAGATAAAGAAAATTTAGAAATAGAATATGAATCTAATTGCAAAAATAAAGAAGAATATTTAAAATTATTAAAAGAAAGAAGAAAATTAGATATTATAAAAGGTTTTACAACAAAGGGTGTACATCGTGACGATTTTATGATATATATTAATAATGAGTTAGTTAATATATATGGTTCACAAGGACAAAATAGAACTGTAATACTTTCATTAAAAATAGCAGAAATGCAAGTAATATATGATGAAATAGGGGAATATCCTATTTTATTGTTAGATGACTTTATGTCAGAATTAGATGAAAAAAGAAGAAGAAATTTTTTAGAAAATATAGAAAACAAACAAGTTATTATTACTTGTACAGATAAAATAGAAGAAATTAATAATGAATTTAAATTATTTGAAGTGAAAAAAGGAGTTATTTAAATAATATGTATGTTCATATAGGAAAAGATACTATTATTCCATCAAAAGAAATTATTACAATAATTGATTTAGAAAAAATGTTAATAAATAAAAGTATGGAAGAAATAGAAAAAGAACTAAATATAGAAAATAAAATAACAGATATTTCAGAAGGCAATAAAAAAACATTATTATTAATTGAAAACAATAAAAAAACAAAAGGATATATATCTAATATATCATCTATAACATTAGCAAAAAGACTACAAAAAGAAATAGTATAATCCACATATAAAGAACAAGATGTGGAAAACATATATTATAAAAATAAAAGGATGGTTAAAAAATGGAAAAATTTGAACATAAGTATGGAGCTGAACAAATTCAAGTATTAGATGGTTTAGAGCATGTAAGAAAAAGACCTGGTATGTATATAGGTAGTGTTTCTGTAAGAGGACTTCACCATTTAGTATACGAAATAGTAGATAACTGTGTAGACGAAGCATTAGCTGGTTATTGTACACATATACAAGTAAAAATAGAGCCAGGAAATGTTATTAGCGTAGAAGATGATGGTAGAGGAATACCAGTAGATATACATCCAAAAACACATATTTCAGCTGCTGAAACAGTTTATACAAAATTAAATGCTGGTGGAAAATTTGGTGGAGATAGTGGATATAAAGTATCTGGAGGTCTTCATGGAGTTGGTGCATCTGTTGTAAACGCACTATCTACATGGTGCGAAGTAACTATTCAAAGAGATGGCGGAATATATGAAATGAAATTCGAAAGAGGAAAAACAGTAGAGCCATTAACAAGAATAGGAGATTCTAAAAAAACAGGTACTAAAGTTAGATTTCTAGCAGATGATACTATTTTTGAAACATTAGAATATGAATATGATATATTAGAAAATAGATTTAGAGAAATGGCATTTTTAACAAAAGGACTAAAAATTAGTATAGAAGATTTAAGAGAAGAAACACCTAAAAAAGCAGAATTTCATTTTGAAGGTGGATTAAATTCTTTTGTTGAATTTTTAAATAAAAATAAAGAAAAATTACATCCAAATCCAATATATATAGAAAAAACAGAAGGTGAAGTTCCAGTTGAAATAGCTTTCCAATATACAACAGCATATTCAGAAAATATATACACATTCGTAAATAACATTAATACAATAGAAGGTGGAACTCACTTAGAAGGATTTAAAAGAGCATTAACAAAAACTTTTAATGATTATGCAAGAAGTCATAATTTAATAAAAGAAAAAGATGCAAACTTACAAGGCGAAGACATTCGTGAAGGTATAACAGCAGTTGTTTCTGTTAAAGTAAAAGAACCACAATTTGAAGGACAAACTAAAACAAAATTAGGAAATAGTAATGTAACAGGTATTGTTCAAAGTATGGTAAATGAAGCTTTAGGAAACTTCTTAGAAGAAAATCCATCAGTAGCAAAAGCTATTTTGGAAAAATGTATAAATGCTTCTAGAGCAAGAGAAGCTGCAAGAAAAGCAAGAGAATTAGTTAGAAGAAAAAATGCATTAGAAACAACAACATTACCTGGAAAATTAGCAGACTGCAGTAGTAAAAATCCTGCAGAATGCGAAGTATATATAGTCGAAGGAGACTCTGCTGGAGGAAGTGCAAAACAAGGTAGAGATAGAAGATTTCAAGCTATACTTCCACTTTGGGGTAAAATGCTTAATGTTGAAAAAGCAAGAGCAGATAAAATATATGGAAATGATAAATTAAATCCAGTTATATTAGCTGTTGGTGCTGGTATAGGTGCAGATTTTGATGTATCTAAAATAAGATACGGAAAAGTTATAATTATGGCCGATGCCGATGTCGATGGTGCACATATTAGAACACTTTTACTTACATTCTTCTTTAGATATATGAGACCATTAATTGAAAATGGAAATGTATATTTAGCACAACCACCACTATACAAATTATCTAAAAAAGGTATGAAAGATGTATATTGTTATACAGATGAAGATTTAGAGAAAGCATATAAAGATTTAGCAGAACAAGGAATAGAAAGAGAACAATTAGGACTTCAAAGATATAAAGGTCTTGGAGAAATGAACCCAGAACAATTATGGGAGACAACAATGGATCCATCAAATAGAATTTTAGTAAAAGTAACAATGGAAGATGCTATAAAAGCAGATGAAATATTTACAATTCTTATGGGTGATGATATTGAACCAAGAAGAGAATTTATAGAGAAAAATGCTAAATATGTTAAAAATCTTGATATATAATTTTAAAATAAATTTAATAGCACGTAATAGATTAAATACTATTACGTGCTATTATCGTATAAAGCTAATATTAACTTTCAACTAAAACTATTATTCCTAATTTTTTCACCTAATATATATTACTATATAAATAAGCAATAAACCAAAAATAATAATCATTCGTTCGACTATAAATACACACATAATAACCATATTCATCCTAAAGTAGGACTAATAATGACCACAATAATATATAAATATAATCTTAACTCCAATATATTACCTATTATTTAACCATATATGAAATACAAAATATAATAAAATAAAAATATAATGTAAAAATATAGCTTACAAACAAATAATATACTCTTAGGCTCCGACATATTATAATCTAAGTTTTACTTAAACTATAATAGATCTTTGTTCGAATAATAAAAAGCCTTTTATAAAAACCTAATATTACTCTTTGCTAGGCTAATATTAACCTTATGATAATATTATGTTCTTTTCTATTTTTTTTATTCAAAAATTTTAAAAATTTTTTTGTATTTTTGTACCGAAGTTATAAATATTTTAATTAAAAAGTAATAAATAAATATTTTTTATAATAAAAATATAAAAAAATAATTAAAATAAAAAGGAGAATATTTTTGAAAAATAAAATAATAAAAATAAATAAAGAATATAATTATGATATTTTAAAAAATGATATGTTATTTTTAAATTACGAATATCCATTTTTTAAAATAAATAATATTGGAGAAAGCACATTAGGGGAAAAAATAATTTATATTAAATTAGGTGAAGGAAATAAAAAATTATTTATAAATGCTTCACATCATGCAAATGAATGGATGACAAGTTTGCAAACAATGTTATTTATAGAAAAATATTTACAATTATATAAAAATAAAGAAAATTATAAGGGATACGAAATAAATGAATTATGGAATAAAGTAAGTGTATTTTTTGTTCCAATGGTAAATCCAGATGGAGTTAATTTATGTTTAAAAAATAAAAAAATATTAAATGAAAAATTATATAAAGAAATATGGGAAGAATATATAAACCAAATAGAAAATTGGAAAGCAAATATAAGAGGTGTAGATTTAAATTTAAATTATCCTGCAGGTTGGCAAAATGCAGTAAAAAATAAAGCAAAAAAAGGAATAATTATGCCAGGGCCAAGAGATTACCCAGGACCAAATCCTCTTTCAGAAATAGAAACAAAAAATATGGTTAATTTCACAAAATTATTTAATTTTGATATGACCATTTCTCTTCATTCTCAAGGACAAGAAATATATTGGAATTATTTAAATTATAAAGTAGATAATGCATATGAAATAGGAAAAAAATTAGAAAAAGTAAGTGGATATTTATTAACAAAACCAGATTATTATTCTTCATTTGCAGGATATAAAGATTGGTTTATAGAAAATTATAGAAAACCAGGTTATACAATAGAAATAGGAAGAGGTGAAGAAGGACGACCACTTCCTTTAGAAGATGCTGATAAAATATATGAAGAAGTAGAAGAAATTTTATTAAAGGCAATAGACGAATGTAGTAATATATAGGTGTTTGTCGAAATTTGTCTTACGATTTTTCTTGACAAATATTGGAAAAATATGTAAACTAGAAATAGAAAGAAAAGAGGTGTGAAAATGAAAAATAAACAAATTCAATCTGTACAAGCATGGTTACCATTTGAATCTATATTAGAAAACGGAATTATTAAATTAAAAAATTCTTCATATATCAAAATATTAGAAATAATTCCAATTAATTTTAATCTAAAGTCGGAACTAGAAAAAGAGGCAATTTTAAATTCTTATAAAATATTTTTAAAAACATGTAATTTTAATTTTCAAATTTTAATTCAAAGTAATAAAGAAAATCTAGAAAAAATTATTTCAGATATTAATTTCCAAAAAAATAAAGAAAAAGAAAATATTAAAAAAATATCAGAAAATTATATTAATTATATAAAAGAATTAAATAAAAATAAAAAATCATCAAATAAAAATTTTTATATAATTATTAAAAATAATATTAAAGATGAAAAAGTAGAAGAAAATGTTGAGGAAGAATTAAACGAAAACTATTTTAAAATAAAAGAATGTTTAGCTCGTTGTGGAAATATTGTAAAAGATATAAATAAAAAAGAAAATGCAAAAAAATTAATACAATCTTTTATAAATAAAAGACTATTATTATTAGAAAATTTATAATAAGGTAGGTGAGTTATGGAAAATAATATAAAAAATATATTAAAAGAAATAAAAGAGAAAATACCAAAAAAAGAAAATAAAAAAGAAAAAATAGAAGGAATTTTTACTCAAAAAGATTTTTTAAGTCCAAGTTATATAAATTTATCTAATCCAAAATATATAGAAATAGATAATTTATTTTATTCTAATTTAATTATTACAAATTATTATCATGAACAAAATGACTTATTATTAAAAACAATTTTAGATTCAAATATTAATATGAATATTTCTATTTTTTACGAAAAACAAAATCCATACAAAATAGTAAAAGATTTAACATATCATATTGGAAATGTTGGGGCAGATTTAAAAAGCAAAAATGAAAATAGAGAAGATATAGAAATAGCAGCATTTACATATAAAGACGCAAAATATATTAGGAAAGAAATACAAGTTAATAATGAAGATATTTATTTTTTATATATTTATTTAAATATTTATTCTAAAGATAAAAAAGAATTAGAATATTTATTAAATAAAATAGAAGGCATTTTAAGTGCAAAAGGTATGCAATCAAGAAGAGCATATTTTAGGCAAGAGCAAACTTTTAAAGCATGTCTTCCTATAATGGAAAATGAAAAAGAAATAAAAAATATTGCAAAAAGAAATGTATTAACTTCAAGCTTAGTTTGTACATACCCATTTATTTCATCATCAATTTTTGATGAACATGGTATTTTTATAGGTACAAATATTTATAATAATTCTTTAATTTTTATAGATAGATATAATACAAATAAATATAAAAATGCTAATATGTGTATTTTTGGAAGTAGTGGAGCAGGAAAATCTTTTTATATTAAATTATTAGCATTACGATTTAGAATATTAGGAATTGAGCAATATATTATAGATCCAGAAAGGGAATACACAAAATTATGTGAAAATTTAGATGGAACATTATTAAAAATTGGTCCAAATTCAAATACATATATAAATATTTTCGATATTAGACAAGAAAGTTTAGAAGAAGGAGAGGGAGGCTATTTAGCAACAAAAATAAGTAAAATAATAGGATTTTTTAATTTAATTTTTGGAAATTTAAATGAAGAAGAAAAAGCAATAATAGAAGAAAAATTGATAGAAATGTATAACGAAAAAGGAATTACATTTGATGATAATTCTTTATATAAAAAAGAAAATAATAAATTAAATATAAAACCAGTTTTTAAAGAATTAAATGAAATGCCAATATTAGAAGATTTTTATAATATATTAGAAAAAGATATAAATACACAAAAATTTAAAATTAAATTAACTCCTTTTATAAAAGGCTCATTAAATTTTTTTAATAATTATACAAATGTAGAATTAAATAATAAATTAATTGTGGCAGATATTTATGAATTAGGTGAAGAAAATTTAAAATATGGGATGTATTTATTTACTGAATTATTTTGGGATAAAATAAAAAAAGATAGAAAAATTAAAAAGGCAATTTATTTAGATGAAATATGGAGGTTAATTGGTGTTACATCAAATAAAGAAGTAGCAAGTTTTATTTATAAAATATTTAAAACAATTCGTAAATATGGTGGTAGTGGAGTAGCAATAACACAAGATGTATCAGATTTATTTAGTTTAGAAAATGGAGCATATGGAAAAAGTATATTAAATAATTCAGAAATAAAAACATTTTTTTCACTAGAAGAAGACAATATTAAAATATTAGGTAATTACACAAATTTATCAGAAAAAGAAAAAATAGAAATAAGATCATTAAAAAGAGGAGAATGTTTAATGTTTGTTGGCGAAAATCATATTTTAACAAAGATAGAATGTTCAGATGAAGAAAAGAATTTAATTGAATAAAAAATTATAAAAAATGAAACAAAAAAAATTAAAAATAAAATATTAAATATTAAAAATAATTAAAATTAAAAATGAAAAGAAAGAGAGGAAAATATGAAAAAAATAATTACAGCTTTAGCTAATCCAATATTAAATGAAAATTTAAAAAAAGAAAAAGATTTTGAAATTTTAACAAAAGATATACAATATCAAGAAGGTATTTTCGAAATAATGGAAGAAAAAAATGAAATAGATTATTTAATATTAAGTGAAATATTACCAGGAGAAAATAATATAGAAAAATTAATAGAAAAAATAAAAGAAAAAAATATCAAAATTAAAATAATAATTATTTTAGAAAGCAAAAAAGAAGAATTAGAAAATATTTTATATAAAAAAGAAATATTAAAAATTTATTATAATAATGAAGTAGAAATAAATGAAATTATTTCTTTTATAAAAAATGAAAATAAAAAAATAGAAAATGATAATGAAGAAATAAAAAAAGAATTAAATAAATTAAAAGAAATATTAATGAAAAATAATATTTATTATGAAATAGACGAAGAAAATAATTCTATAAAAAATGAAAAATCTAATAAAATAAAAAATAATAAGACTGAAAATAACAATAAAATAAAATTAACAAAAAATAAAAAATGTAATATAGAAATAAATAATAAAAAAATAATTAGCGTCGTAGGAACGGGTGGAGTAGGTAAAAGTATAGTAACTTTAAATTTAGCTAAAATCTTAAAAGAAAAACAAAGTAAAATATTAATTATAGATTTTGACATTCTTAATAATAGTTTACACACAATTCTAGGTGTAAATAAATACCCACAAAAAATAAAAGAAAAGTTACAAAGAAATAGTTTAATTCAAAATAAAATAAATATAAAAGAATTAATAATAAAAATAAATAAAAAAGTAGATTTAATATCTGGAATTAATTTATTATTTGATAGCAAATATAAAATAAGCAATGAAAAAATAAAATTTATATTAAAAGAATTAAAAGAATATTACGATACAATTATAATAGACACTTCTTCAGAATGTTTTTTTGATTATACAAAAAATATTCTAAAAAATAGTAATAATATTTTATTTTTATTAGAAGCAAATTTATTAGAAATAAAAAAAGCAAATAATTTATTAAATATTTATACAGAAGAATGGAACATAGCAAAAGAAAAATTTAATTTAATAATTAATAAGTATAATGAAAATTCAGTAGATGATTTTATTATTAATAATATTTTTTCAAAATATAAAATAATAGGAAAAATAAAAATGAATAAAAAATACAATATTTTAATTAATAAGAATTATAAACAAAATATTTTTCAAAATAATATAAAAAAAGAATATGAAAAAATAACAGATAAAATAATTAAATTAAATAATAGAAAAAGAAAATTAATTTTAGAAAATATTATTAATAAGATTAAATATAATTTAATTCAAAAAAATAATTTAGTTCAAAAATAAAATTTAATAAATAATTAAATTAAAAATTAATTCAAAGAAATTTAATTCATAATTATACAAAAGAAAATATATAAATAATTTAAAAATCAATATAATTTATTCAAAGATAAACAAAAGAAAAAATATTTAGAAAATTAATATGTAAAAATATAAATATTTGATTCAAGAAATAAGACAATTTAAATTTAAACAAAAATAATTAAAAATTTATTCTAAAAAATTTTATTCAAAAAAGGAGAAAAAATATGAATTTATTAACAAATAATTTAGAAAATAATTTAAATAAAGAAAATGAAATTATAAAAACAGAAGATCAAACAAAATTTATAGAAACAACTTTAGGGAAAACTATAAATTTTGGTTTAGATATAGGATTAAGGGCGCTTCTTCCAGATTACATAGAACAACAAGTCATAGACATAAAAAACACATTAATGCAAGAAGGATTTTCAAATGGAATAAAAAAAGTCGTATCTTCTGCTATTGACTTTGGCAAAAGTGCAATTGGAATAGTAACAGGTAATTTTGAAAATATTTCACAAGTGCAAACAGCAATAAAAAATGGCGGAATTATAGATAGCGTTTCTGGAATAGTAGATAGTGTACTAAATAAAGTAAATAAAACAGGAAAATTACCTTATAATATAACTAATACAATAAGAAAGGGAAAAAATATAATATTAAATAGCATAACAAATAAAATAGAGGAAGAGTTTACAAACCAATTAGATGCAGCAGAAAAATTACAAAAATATGAAAATAATTGGAAACAATATTTTAACAATAAAGATTTTATAGGTATGCAAAGAGAATATGAAAAAATTAGAGAAAAATTAAAAATATTAATACCTATGGAAAATACCCTTAAACAAGCAAGAACAATAGAAAATTTACATACATTAATTAAAAATAATGGACAAGACTTTAATTTAAGTAAAGAAGAACTAGAATTAGTAAATTTATTAGCTTGAAAAATTTAACTAATAATGATAGAATAAAGGAGAATAAAAGATGCCAATAATATCAAAATTTTATGGAATTACAATAAAAATGTATTTTATACAAAATGAACACATTCCACCACATATACATGCTTTTTATGGTGAATATGTTTCAGCAATAAATATAAAAAATTTTGAAGAAATAGAAGGAAACTTACCAACAAAAGCTTTAAAAATAGTAAGAGAATGGATAAAAATAAATAGGAAAGAATTATTACAAATATGGAATACGCAGGAATTTAAAAAAATAAAACCATTGTTGTAAGGAGGAGAAAAATATGTTTCATAAGGTAAAAAATGTTTATCCTAAAGATAATATGATTATAGAAGTAGATTTTGATAATAAAGTAAGAAAGGAATATGACATTAAAACAATATTAAATAAATGGATTATATTCAAAGAATTAGAAGATGAAGAATTATTTAAAAAAGTTAAAGTTGATGTAGGTGGATATGGTGTAAGTTGGAATGAAAATATTGATTTATCTTGTGAAGAATTATGGAAAAATGGAAAAGATGTAAAGTAATTTTTTAATAAAAAATCAAGTAAAAAATGTTGTAAAAAAGTGCTAAAAAACTTAAATTTCCCTAAGTTTTTTAGCTTTTTTTCTTGCATATTTTTTTTCTTTAAAGTATAATACATATGTAAGTTAAATATAAAGAAAGAGGTAGAAAAATGGAAGAAGATAGAGACGGAAAGATTATAGATAGAGACATTGAACAAGAAATGAGAACAGCGTATATAGATTATGCTATGAGTGTTATTGTATCACGTGCACTTCCAGATGTTAGAGATGGTTTAAAACCTGTACACAGAAGAATTTTATATACAATGTATCAAGATGGTTTAACTTCAGACAAGCCATACAGAAAATCTGCAACAACAGTTGGAGACGTTTTAGGTAGATATCATCCACATGGAGATAGTTCAGTTTATGATGCAATGGTAAGAATGGCACAAGACTTTTCATTAAGATATCCACTTATTGATGGACATGGAAACTTTGGTTCTATAGATGGTGATGGGGCTGCTGCTTATCGTTATACAGAAGCAAGAATGTCAAAAATAGCTGAAACAATGCTTACAGATATAGAAAAAAATACAGTTAATTTTATGCCAAACTTTGATGACAGATTACAAGAGCCAGTTGTTTTACCAGCAAAAATACCAGCTTTATTAGTAAATGGATCTTCAGGTATAGCTGTAGGTATGGCAACAAATATACCACCACACAATTTAACAGAAATAATAAATGGAATTATTAAAATCATAGAAGAAGATAATGTTTCAGATGAAGAATTAATGAGCATTATTAAAGGACCAGATTTCCCTACAGAAGGAATTATTTTAGGTAGAGAAGGAATAAAAGAAGCATATACAACAGGTAGAGGAAAAATAACATTAAGAGCAGAAGCAGAAATAGAAGAAATGAGTGGTAATAAACAAAGAATAGTTGTACATTCTTTACCATATCAAGTAAATAAAGCTAAATTAATTGAAACTATAGCAGGTTTAGTTAGAGAAAAAAGAATTGAAGGTATTTCAGAATTAAGAGATGAATCTGATAGAGAACATAAAGTAAGAGTTGTAATAGAATTAAAAAGAGATGCAAATGCTCAAGTTGTTTTAAATCTATTATATAAATTTACACAAATGCAAACAACATTTGGAATTATAATGCTTGCATTAGTAAATGGAGAACCTAAAATATTAACATTAAGACAATGTTTACAATATTATATTGAACATAGAAAAGATGTTATTCTTCGTAGAACACAATTTGATTTAGATAAAGCATTAGCAAGAGCACATATTTTAGAAGGATTAAAAATTGCATTAGATAACATTGATGAAGTTATTGACATTATACGTAATTCTTATGATGATGCAAAAGAAAGATTAATGAAACGTTTTGGTCTTTCAGATATACAAGCACAATCAATTCTAGATATGAGATTGAAGACTTTATCAGGTTTGCAACGTGAAAAAATAGATGAAGAATATAAACAATTAATGGAATTAATTGAACATTTAAGAAATGTATTAAGCAGTGAAAAATTAGTATTCGACATTATTAAAGAAGAATTAATTGAAATTCGTGATAAATATGGTGATGAAAGAAAAACTCAAATTGCAGCTGCTGAAGGTGAGTTTGAAATAGAAGATTTAATAAAAGAAGAACAATGTGTTGTTACTTTAAGCCACTTTGGATATATTAAGAGAATGCCAATAGATACATATAAGAGTCAAAGAAGAGGTGGAAAAGGCATAACAGGTGCTACAATAAAAGAAGATGATTTCATTAAACAAATATTTACAGCATCAACACATGATACAATATTATTCTTTAGTAATAAAGGAAAATTGTACAGATTAAGAGGATATGAAATACCAGAAGCAGGTAGAACAGCAAAAGGAACAGCAATTGTTAATTTACTACAATTAGATAATGGAGAAAAAATATCTGCAGTTATTCCAATTCAAAACTTTGCAGAAGGAAAATATTTATTAATGGGAACAAAAAATGGTTTAATTAAGAAAACACCATTAATGGAATATGATTCTTCTAGAAAAACAGGATTATTAGGAATTACATTAAAAGATGAAGATGAATTAATAGATGTAAGACTTACAGACGGAGAAGATAATGTAGTATTAGTTACTAAAAAAGGTATGAGTATTACATTTGAAGAAAAAGATGTACGTCCTGTTGGAAGAACAGCACAAGGTGTAATAGGAATTCGTTTAGATGATGATGACGAAGTAATAGGAATGGAATCTATAATAGGAAAAGCAAATGCTACATTACTTGCTATTACAGAAAACGGATTCGGTAAAAGAACAGAATTAGATGAATATAGAGTTCAAAACAGAGGTGGAAGAGGAGTTATTACTTATAAAGTAACACCAAAAACAGGAAATATAGTAGGAATTAGAATTGCAACTGGTGTAGAAGATGTAATGTTAATTACAGACAAAGGTACAATTATAAGATTAAAAGTAGATGAAATAAGCGTATTAGGTAGATCTACACAAGGTGTAACATTAATGAGAACAAATGATGGAGGAAAAGTAGTAAGTATAGAAACTATTAATCCAGAAGATGACGAAGAGGAAAAAGAATAATTATGGAATTAAGAAAATTAAAATTATTAGTTGAAAATGAATTATATCCTTTAGTTTTAGCTAATTCACAAGATGAATTAGCTAAAATAACATTAAATACAACGAGTAGGTCAATTATTCAATTCACAAATAAATATAAAGAAGAATTGACAGATGAAAATATTGATTATTTAACAGAATATATATGGAGTTTAATAAATAAAAAACAAAAAGATAATAATTTATTAAATAAAGAAGAAAGATAAAAAGTGCTTTAGCTTTTGCTAAAGCACTTTTTATTATTTTTTAATAAATCTTATGTCATCACCAAAGAAATGACAAATATCATAATTTCCAACTAAACGAGACACAATTCGTTCATCGTATGTGGAAAATAAACGCTCTAAACTTAAATTAGTAGAAATTATTGTTTTGGTAGATTTATTATTATTTAATAAACGAGTATTAATAATATTAAATAATTCAGAAAATTTCATATTATTAATGCATTCAGTTCCTAAATCATCAATAATTAATAAATCTACATTTAATAAATTATCATAAATATCTTTTGAAGTATTTTCTTTTCCAAAACGATAATCCATAATGGTATCTAGCATTACAGGTGCAGTTTGATAAAGTACAGTTTTTCCTTTTTTTAATAATTCACTTGCTATACAGCTAGATAAAAAAGATTTTCCAAGTCCAGTATTTCCAGTAAATAATAAATTTTTTTGATTAGTATTTTCAAAATTATCTATAAAATTATGAGATAATTTAACTATAAATTCCATATTTTTTCTAGGTGATAATTTTGAATGATATTTTTCTTCATTTACTTCATTAGAATATAAATCAAAAGAAAAATTATTAAAATTTTCTTTTTCTAAATTAGATAAATTAGACTTATTATATTCCAAATTAAATAATTTTTGTTTTAAACAATGACACATTGTGGTTTCATATGAATTAGTAATATAACCAGTATCATTGCAATCTGAACATTCAAATTTAGGTTTTAAATAAGAATCATCTTTACCAAGTGAATGTAAAATATTTTCTTTTTCTTTTTTTAATTCATCTATTTTATTATTTAAATCTTCTAATAAAGAAGAATCTTTAGAAAGAAGAATTTGTTTAGAAATAGAAATAGCAGTTTTACTTAATTGGTCATCTATCTGTTGTAATTTTGGTTCTTGTTTATATAAATCTATTTTTCTTTGTTCAGCACTATAAATTGCTTGAAGTCTTTTCTTTTCATATTCAGTTAATAATGTTTTTAAATTAGAAGAATTCATAAAAACTCCTTATAAATTAAAATTAGCATATAAACTATCTAAATTATCATATTTTCTTTGATCATAATTTTGATAGCCTGTTTTTTTCTCTAAATCTTTAATGTCTTTTTTCTTTTGTTTTAATTGTGATAAGAAATTTTCTATTTCTGCTACTGTCTTAAAGTTTCTATCATGCCAATCGGTTAATAATTTATCCAAATAATCAAAATTTGGATTAACTTTAGAAGTAGTTTTCTTTAAAGCAATTTCTATTATGTCAAAAGAAAATCCATAATCGATTGACCATTTTTGCACATATGCTTGCTCATATTGTGTTAATTGTCTATTATAACCTAATTTTTTAGTAATTGATTTATATAAAATATTTAATTTTTCTTGTTTTGCATAATAATTATCTAAATCGTTAAAATTCTGTATTTTGTTGCTATGCCAAGCATCTGCAACAGTTTGAATATAATTTCTATGTAATGCAGAACGATTAAAACAATATCTAAATAAAGCAATCATTACTTCTTCATCAAAATTATATTTTTTAAACCATAATTCTATATCACTATACCAAGATGGAGACATTATTCCTTGGAAAAATTCGTTATTAATATTTTCAATTGCTTGTGCACGACGTTGATTTTGAGCAGTTTGCTTTTGAGCTTCAGCAGATAAAGCAACTTTAGGCTTGTACAATTTGTGCAATTCAATTTCTTGCAAATTATTTATAATATAACCGGTATTTTTCTTAGTAATAACTCCGAGATCTTCCCAATATTTAATAGCATCTTGAATGACTTTAAAATCTAATTCTAATTTTTTAGATAAATCATTTATTTTAACGTCTTTTCCATATTTAGATAGGAAAATAATATATAAATATACTTTTATATAATCACCTTTAGATTGAGACAAATATTCTGTAAAAAAAATGTCTGGCAATTCTGTATTTGAAAATAACATAGGTGAGTCATTTTGTTCTAATTTCATTATAATTCTCCTTTCTAAATAGCTTGCAAAAATTATATCACGCAACAAGCAAAAACACAAGTCGATTTTTAAGGAAATTCCTTACAATATGTAAATTAATCTTTTTGATATAAATAAATTTTGGGTCTTTTTATAAATAAAAAAATGTAATGAAAAACATATAATATATTTTCCTGATGAACTCCAAATATTGAAATTAATAAAACGGGAAAGCATGTAATAATAAAAATAATAATTTTTGAAAATAAATTCAATTTTAATAAAGATGTAATAATAAAAACTATTACCCAACAACATAAATTTAATATAGCTGTTTGATAATCAATTAATCCAAATAATTTTGTGTTAAAAGAATAATTTTGAGGAAAAATAAATTTCATAATAAAATCTCCTTTTATAATCTAAAATTTGTACGAATATTATTCATATTAGTTGAAACATCTGTAGAAATACCACCAATTAATTCTCTTAAGTAAGAATTAGATTTAGAAAGAGCATAAATACCACCAACATATATAAATTTTGAAAATAAATCTTTACTATCAAAATTTAAAGAAAAAATAATTAATAAAATTAATGAAACAAAACATTGTAATAATAAAAGTGATAAAAATCCACGTAACCATGTTTTGAAAAACCAAGATGTAGAGTGATTAATTAATGTTAAAAAAGCAAAAGGTGTAATTAAAACAAATACTTTTAATAAAACATAACGTAAAGAATACGAAAAAACCAAATTAAATAAACCAATAGAAATAAAACTTTTAATTAAACCATCTACACTAAAAATATTAAAAGATGTTTTTTCTATACTAATTATTGAATTTAATTTTAATATTAAATTAGAAAAAGAAATATCAGTATTAAAAATATTTTTTCCAACCTCACAAATTGAAGATGAAATTAAATAATTTAAAGAAATAATTTTTTCACAAATAAAATAAGAATAATTCATACAAATTCCAAAAAATAATAATTTAAAAACAAATTGATAAGGTTTTTCTAATTCAATATATGAAAAATGGGAAAATAATAATTTAAAACAATAATAAAGAGAAAATCCAAATAATAAAGAATTAGCAATTATTAATAAACTTTTAGATAAAGATGTACCTAATAAATTTTGTAAAAAAGATTGTTTTAAAATATCTTCATTAATAAATAATAATTTATCTAAAATAGAATATAAATTATTATCTATGGAAGAAAATAGAGTATTAAAAATATTATTAATGGTATCTATAATAGTTTGAGTAATATTAGAATAATTAAGATTTTCCAACTAAGCCTCCTTTAAATAATTAAATAGTAAATATTAAATCAATAAAAAAATAAATAAAATAGAAAATTAATTAATTAAAGATTTTATTGCAGATAGAATTAAATTAATTGCTAAAATAAATCCATAAGAAAATAAACTACCTTTAATTAATTTTTTTCCAGTTCTAATTTTTTCTTCATCTCCAAAACTGAATTTTTTCATAAAAGCACCTGTACATACAGCAACGGCAGCTGCAGGCGTTGCGAGCTTTATAAGCCAACCTTCTATAGATTCAAATGCTTTATTTAGTTTATTTACTAATTCTGGTTCACCCCATGCAAAACAAAAATTAGAAAAATAGAATAAAAAATAAATAATAAATAAAATTAAAAATGAATATTTTTTCTTCATAAAAAACCTCCTAAAAAATATTAAAATAAATAATAAAAAATAAAGTTAAAAATTATAAATAATTATTTATAATAAAAATAAATTAATAAAATATAAATAATTTAAATTATTTAATTATAAAAAAAGTAACAAATTAAATATTTAATTATAATTTTAATAAATAATAAATAATTAATTAATTAAACTAACAATTAATAAATAGTAATTAATTATCATTTAATTATTTTTAAAATACGGAATTAAATTTAATTTTTCTGGTTTTAAAATCTTATTTCCATCAGATAAAAAAGAAATACAACTAAAAGTTTCTAAATTTTGAGTAAAAATATTTGTATCAAAAATAAAATCTGTTTGATAATAAGAATTGTAAGATTCTGAAAGACTTGAATTTTTAGATTTAAAACGATTAAATAAATAATTAAAATTTGTTTCTTTTGCATTTTCTGAAATTGTTTTTGAAAACTTTTCTTTTTCTTCTTTTCCAATTTGTTTTTGTGCATCTTCAATAGTAAATAAATCATCAGTTCTAAACCAAAGTTTATTAACCAAGTTTTGAACAATTACTTTTACAGAATAAGAATTATTCAAGGTATTTAGAAGAGAAGTATAGCTTTGTGTTGCAACAATATTAATACATTTAGATTCTCTACTTTGACTAAAAAATGAGGCATCAGAAGAAGTAACATATTCGTGATATTCGTCACTTATAAAACAAACACTTCTTTTTTCTTCTAAATTAGAACAATTTGATAAACGATTTAATACTTCAGTTTGAAAATCTAATTTTAAATATGCTGCAATCATTTTTGATAAATTTTTATATTCTGCAATATTTAAATTAAGAACAACAATTTTTCCTTTTTCTAAAACATCTTTAAAACCATAAAAATTGATTTCATGTTTAGAAGGACAAAATACTTTTTTAACTTGATAGTCGGAAAGAAATAAATTTGTAATTCTTGTTATCTCAGATTTTAAAATGGATTTTGTTCTTTCATCTAAAATAGAATATTCTTTATCAAAAAAGTTTAATGCAGATAATAAATTATAATTATCTTCTTTAGAAAATTTATTTTCTAAAAATAAATTTCTTAAAATTTCAATTTTTTGTTCATAATAATTAGGTATTACAACTAAATTATGTATTTCTTCAAAGGTTACATATCCGTTGTTATAAAGCCTACAAAGTTTAATGCATTCACTTAAAATTTGTTCAACTTTATCTAGCCAAAATGCCTCTGTTTGATTTGGAGAAAATAATAACAAAATACTTTTTAAACGATTAGCTAAAACTGTAGATTTTAAATTAGGTTTATCAAGAGGATTATATCTAATTTCTCCACTTAAATCTAAAACAATTAAATCTTTTTCTCTTTCGTAATTTTTTGCATACTTTTTTACTTGTAAATAGTAATTTCCTTTTACATCTAAAATAAGCATACCTAATTTTTCTTCTGAATTATAACTTTTGTATTCTATTAATTGTTTAGTAAAAGGATACATAGCAGAAGATGTTTTTCCTGTGCCTATAGTTCCTGTTATTAAAATATTTTGATATAAACTTTTTTCAGGTATATAAATTAAATTATTATTATCATCAAATCCTATTTGTAAAGAAAAAGAAGGGAGTTTTTTTATTGAATAATTTTCTTTTTTTATTTTTTTTCTAAAAATTTTTGAAAATATAAAATAGAAAATAATTAATTGAGAAATAATATAAAAAAATATAGAAGAAAATTTTATTATATTCCAAATATAAGGTTGTTCTTCACAAATATTAAAAGGATGAATTGCAAATATTATTACAATATTATCCGAAAAATAAATTGAATAAAAAATATTCCAATAAATATAAAAGGATAAAATTGAAAAAATAAATGTAAAAATTAAGCGTTTAAAATAAATCATTTAAAATTCCAGCTTTTTTGTTTTTTATTTAATTTATAACCTTGTTTATTTTGAAAAATATATACTTCGAAAAAAGTATAAATAGAATAAAAAGTAATAAAAAAATTAATAATAAATAATAAGAAAAAAGTAAATATTAAGTTTTGAATAGACATCACTCTCCTTTGTAGTGGACATAATACAATATTTTTTAAAGAATGTCTATACTTTTTTTGAAATATGTGGTAAAATGACAAAGGTTCTTATATTTTGACAAAAAATGATAAAGATAAGAATGTTTAAAAATGAATAGGAGGAATTGTTATGAAATTCAGTAAAGATACAAAAATAGGAGAAATTTTAGAAGTAGCTCCAGAAAAAGCAGAAATTTTATTATCAGCAGGTATGCATTGTTTAGGATGCCCAGCATCACAAGAAGAAACTCTAGAAGAGGCTTGTGCAGTGCATGGAATAGACGTTGAATCATTAGTTGAAGAGTTAAATAAATAGTAATTTTTATAAAAAATACAAAAAAATTACAAAAATACAACAAAATTTTCAGAAATTGATTGACAAATTAAAAAATATATAGTAATATATATAAGCAGTCGCTAATACATGCGACTCTACTTGGGTCATTAGCTCAGGTGGTAGAGCACTTGACTTTTAATCAAGTTGTCCGCGGTTCGAATCCGCGATGGCTCACCAATACCAAGGATTTAAAATTACTTAAATCCTTGGCAAAATTATTATAAGGCCCCTTGGTCAAGCGGTTAAGACATCGCCCTTTCACGGCGGAGACATGGGTTCGATTCCCGTAGGGGTCACCAATACCTTATATGCCACTTTAGCTCAGATGGTAGAGCAACTGACTTGTGGAATAGATAGAAAGAAATTTCTATTTTGAACTATTTTGCACCTTTATTTGGAAACGAATAAAGTGGACACCGCTAATTCGGGGAAGACTAAGTATTTTAAATATATGTTAATCCCGAGCTAGGGAAGAAATTCCTAAGTGTAGAGACTTTATACGGTGTACCTAAGGCAAGAGCTATGGTAAAGAGAAAGTCCAGACTACAAACACATTTGTGGTAATGAAAATTATGGTAGTATGAATCAGTAGGTCGCCCGTTCGATTCGGGCAAGTGGCTCCAATACTTAAAATCAAGCTTGTATCATTACTTGCTTGGTTTTTTGCATTTAAAGAGTATTTTTTTAGAAGGTGATTTTATGAAATGCATTAATTGCGGAAAAGAAATCAACAAAAGAAATAAATATTGTTCTTTAAAATGTCAAAAGGAAAATCAATATAAAGAATATATATATAAATGGAAAAGTAAAGAAGTAGATGGTATGAGAGGAGAATATCAGATTTCTTCATATATAAAAACATATATTTTTAATAAATATAATAATAAATGCGCTATATGCGGATGGGATAAAATTAATCCATATACAAAACATAGTCCATTAGAGATAGAACATAAAGATGGAAATTATAAAAATAATGATGAAGAGAATTTAATTTTATTATGTCCAAATTGTCATTCATTAACTAGTACATATAAAGGAGCAAATTTAAATAAAGGTAGAAAATCAAGAAAAAAATATAATTCGTAGGTGGTAAAAATGAAAAGAACAATTATAGTTACAGGAGCATCTAGAGGAATAGGAGCAGCAATAGTAAAAATGCTAGCAAAAGAAGATTATAATATAGTATTAAACTATAATAAATCCGAAGAAATTGCTAAAAAAATGCAAGAAGAATTCACAAAACAAGGAAAAAATGTGGAAATTTTTAAAGCAGATGTGTCAAAAAGAGAAGAAGTAAAAAAATTAATAGAATTTACAATTAACAAATTCGAAAAAATAGATGTATTAATAAATAATGCAGGTATATCTCAAACAAGATTATTTACAGATATTACAGACGAAGATTGGAACAATATGTTAAATGTAAATTTAAATTCGGTATTTTATATGACACAAGAAGTATTACCATATATGATACATGAAAAAGAAGGATGTATAATAAATATATCTTCTATATGGGGAATAACAGGAGCAGCTTGCGAAACACATTATAGTGTAGCAAAAGCAGGTGTAGATGCAATGACTAAATCTTTAGCAAAAGAATTGGGACCTTCAAACATAAGAGTAAATAGCATAGCTCCAGGAATTATAGATACAGACATGAATAAATATTTATCAGATGAGGAATTAGCAAATATAGAAGAAGAAATACCACTTGGAAAAATAGGAAGTCCAGAAACAATTGCAAAATGTGTCAAATGGCTTATAGAAGATGATTATACAACAGGACAAATAATAGGCATTAATGGTGGATGGAATATATAAAAAAATAGAATTACGATTTTTTCGTAATTCTATTTTTAAGGAGTATCATATGAAAAGACACATCCAGATTAGCTTTATTCTTCATTTATTTTTCTCTTATAATTTCCAGAGATTATTTTTGGAAAATATTTTATTATTTTATATACTGCTAATTTTATTTTTTTACTCCAAATATAAGATCTTCTTAGCCCTTTATGCATCTGCATTCCATTTTCTCCAGCTAAAACTAAAGAAGTTTCACTTTCCTCTTGTTCTTGATTTTCTTCTATAGGAAATACAAAATTTTGTCCAAAATTATTATCCCAAACATTAGCATTATTTTTAAAGCAAAGATTTAAAGTTTCTCCTGCTAAAATATCTATTTCACATTGAAAGCCAAGTTCAGTTTTTTCCATTTCTATTTCAGAAACATTATCCCAATTTAATCCAAAACCATAGTGTAAATAAACTTTTTCAGAACCATTTTGAAATAAATAACCGACATAAGAAATTTTCAACTTACTTCCTTCAACGATTTTATCTGTATTAAAAAATATATTTTTAACTAATTCCATTAGTATATCTCTCCTTAAATTTTATCTTTTGCATTGTCATTATAATATTAAAAAATACAATATTCAAGTGTTTTTTACAAAAATTTGTAATATTTTTCAAAATTTTAATTGTAATTTTTACTATATAAATATGGAATTATATAGTTTTTTAGGTTATTCTACATTAGAAAATATTTAACCTTGATTTTTTATAATTTTTCCAATAATTTTAAAATCATCATCTTCATTTAAATCAATATCATTATAATTTTTATTTTCTGCTCTTAAAACTAATTTATCTTTACGAATAATAAACCTTCTAATAATAAAATTATTGTTATATTCAAATAAACCAATATCTTTATTATCAAGAGGAATATTTAATTCTAAAAATGCATAATCATCTTTTTCTAAAAGAGGTGCCATTGAGTCATCTTGAACTTTTATTGCAATAGATGCATTTGAAGCAGAAGAAGGACATTTTATAAAATTTGAAAAATCATCAACTGCTAATACATAGTCATAAGAAAGATGATTTATCATATTGCATCTTTTGTATTCTTCTTTATTTTCTTCATCATATAGATATGACAAAATTTGATAAGGAACGTCTAAAGCAGACGCAATTAGTTTTAAAGTTTTATGACTAGGGGTTCTTTCACCTTTTTCTATATGAGTTATATGTCCTATATTTATACCTGTACGTCTTGCAAGTTCCATTTTTGTAATATGTTTGTCTTTTCTAATTTTTGTAATCATGCTTCCTAACATGCAAATCTACCTCTTTCAATGATATTTGACATTATTATATAGAATAAAACAAAAAATGTCCACAAATAAAGAAAAAAATAATAAAAAAGTAATATTTGGAATATTGTAAAAACAAATTCTATATGATAATATTAAAAAGAGAAAAGGAGAAAATATGTCTAGAAGATCAAATACAAGAAACAGAAATAGAAATACTAAAAAAATAGACAAAAAAGTGATATTTACAATATTAATATTACTATTATTTTTGTTGTTTATTTCTGTTATTTTTTCTTTAATAAATATGGGAAATAATAAAATAATAAATAGAGTTTATATAGGAGATATAGATGTTTCAAATCTTTCACAGGAAGAAGCAAAAGAGAAAATAGAAACATGGTATAAAGAGACAGCTTTAAGTAATATTGAATTAAATTATAATGAATTATCAGAGAATATAACAATAGAACAATTTGATGCTTCTGTAAATATAGATGAATTAATAAAAAAAGCATGCAAAATAGGAAAATCCGGAAATATTATAAAAGATAATTATGAAATATTGTTTACTTTATTATTTAAAAATAAAATAGAATTAAATATTCAATTAGATGATGAAAAATTAGATAAAAAAATAGAAGAAATTAATGGCAAATTACCAGATGCTTTGCAAAAAAGTAATTACTATATAGAAGAAGACAATTTAATTATTAAAAAAGGTAAAAAAGGAATACAAATAAATAGCGAAGAATTAAAAAAACAATTAAATGAAGTAATAAAAAAAGAAGAAAATAGAAAAATTATAATTCCAGTAAATGAAATTACACCTGAAGAAATAGATATAGAAAAAATATATAGTGAAATAAAAAAAGGTGCACAAAATGCTTATATTTCACAAGAACCATTAGAAGTACATTCACATGTAAATGGAGTTGATTTTGCTATATCTTTAGAAGAGGCAAAAAATATTTTAGAAGAACAAAAAGAAGAGTATATAATACCTTTGAAAATAACAATACCAGAAATAACTTTAAATGATTTAGGAAAAGAAGCATTTCCTCAAATATTAGGTACATTCTCAACTACATATAATACAAGTAATCAAAATAGAATAACTAATTTAAAATTAGCCTCTGAAAAAATAGACGGAACAATAATTTTACCAGGAGAAACTTTTTCATACAATAAAGTTGTAGGTGAAAGAACTATAGCAAAAGGTTATAAAGAAGCGGCTGTATATGCCGGAGGAAAGGTTGTAGATGGAATAGGTGGTGGAATTTGCCAACTATCTTCTACATTATATAATTCTGTACTTTATGCTAATTTGGAAATTACATCAAGAAGTAATCACAGATTTTTAACATCATATGTAACAGCAGGAAGAGATGCAACAGTATCTTGGGGAACAATTGACTTTTGCTTTAAAAATACACGAAGTTACCCTATAAAGATAACATCAGAAGTTAAGAATGGTGTGGTAACTACAAGTATTTATGGAATTAAAGAAGAAAAAGAATATGAAGTAGTAATAGAGAGCAAAGTAACAGAAGTAATACCTTACAGCACAAAATATGTAAAAGATTCTACATTAAAAGAAGATGAAGAAGAAATTGTGCAATATGGGGCAAATGGAGCAAAATCTGAAACATATAAAATAGTGAAATACAATGGAATAGTTGTATCAAGAGAGCAAATATCTAGTGATATATATAGCCCTTTAGAAAGAATTGTAAAAAGGGGAAAAAGTAAAACTCAAGAAGTAATAATTATGGATAATTCAAATGAAGAAAAAATAAATCCAGATTTATTAGAACAAATAAAAGAATTAAATTAAAAAAAGAATAATGAAACAAAAGGGACTCTATGAAACATTTAGAAACGTCCCTTTTGAGTCATTTTACTATTGACAAAGAAAAGAAATAGTCGTATAATAAGCATTGTTGATAAGCGCTATTAGCTCAGTTGGTAGAGCAGCTGACTCTTAATCAGAAGGTCCGGGGTTCGACCCCCCGATGGCGCACCAATAAAGAAAGTACTTCAATTTGAAGTACTTTTTTATATTATAGGAAACTTCTATTTTTATATAA
>OIZO01000284.1_pt1 | contig 36873 bp, 34 predicted proteins | sample 1588551 | NCBI WGS metagenome assembly OIZO01 (sample SAMN03283271) | human gut metagenome | biome: human-associated habitat; material: feces | host: Homo sapiens | place: Peru | collected 2012 | reverse complement strand
ATAAATTTTCAAACTATTTCATCAATTACTATTGATTTTTATATAGTTAGCTTTCACTAATTTGTGTAACTATTGTTCACTTTCGTTATTGTTATACTAAGACAGCTTAACTTCATCAACATTAGTTTTATACATCAAAGAGTTACCAACCTTCATAGAAACCAGATAATTAGCATTTACAAGCCTTTTAAGAATAGTATTACGGAAATAAGTAGAATCACTTATCCCTAAGAAATCAGCTATTTCCTTAGCATTATGGCCCTTAAAATAGCAATAAGAAAGAATCTTATCATCATGCTTAGAAGCATTAACAAGTGGCAAGAATTCCACCACAGGCAACATAGCATCGTTACTTAAACCATCTTTATAAGTTAAATCAGGAAGCGTTAGCGTAAAGTGATCGGAACTAGAACAAATAAATGGTCTATATTCATCTCCATAGTCCTTATATTCTTCCATTATTTTCTCAAAACCAGTACCAGCAGCTTCCATTACATTACACATTACAAGGATTGACGAAATTAAATCATTTCTTCTTTTAGAAATAATATTAGATAAGTCATATGTCTTTTCTATATTGTCCCCTCTATAAAACTTACCAGGAGAAGAAATTTCCAATCTATCTTTAAACATGTCCACCTGAATTTGAGAACCATCTAAAAAATAATCCCTATGAACTATCGCGTTTATAAATCCTTCAAATAAAGCACGTTTAGGATAAGCATCTAAGTTAATCCTACCCGTATCTTTTTTAATCAAACTATGATTCATTCTTTGTCCGACGAATTCTAACATCTTTTCTAATACACTTATCAAATTGCCATTATATTTATTTATAGTGACAATTCTTTCGCTACCTCTTGTAAAACCCGAAAACAGAGAACATTGAGCCAAAGACTTATCACCATCATAATCATCTCTAAAAAGAAGAGCACCATTGGATAAATAACCATCCTCATTATAGAAACCCTTAGACAATAATGCCTTTTCCTTAAGTTGTTTACCATTATTGTGTTTTGCATAGAAATCTCTTAATGTCTTAAAATCATCAAAATTAAACTTTACATCAGTAAATGAAGTATCAAACTGAACATTCTTATTCTGATTACTCATTTCTATGATTTCTTCATAAGTGGCACCGTTAGTATAACCATCTCTTCTCATAAAAATAGAAGGCACACCTTTGTATTTAAGAATAACCGGCTTAAAAGTAGAAGAAGGAACATCAACTTCCAATACGTATCTCGTATTACCTTTTATCTCATATGGTAAGAAAGAAATTTTCACTAAAGGTCTAGGAAAAAGATGCTCATTTAATTGATTATTAATATAATTCTTTTCACCATCTACTTCTTCCTTAGAAAAACCAATTAGCTTATTAGTCTTATTGGCAACGCCTATATACATAGTTCCACCATCAGCATTAGAAAAACCAGCTATCGTTTTTAGCCAATCTAAAATATCCGTCCTATTCAAACTTTGTTTGCATTCAATCTTATCATCTTCAAGTATATCCTTATTAAGTAACTCTTCTAGGTACATAGTAAACACCTCACTTCTATATCTACTTCAATTGTACTTCAATGTTTACTTTAATGCAACTTCAATGTTTACTTCAATGTAACTTCAATGTAACTTCAATCAACTTCAATCATTCTTGATGTAGAAAGTATTTCTACCACTACCTAGTTTTCTAATCTTACCCTCTTTCAATAGATTAGCAATGCCCTTTTCTACAGCACTAACTGAAATATTAGGACATAATTCTGCGATATCAGATTTTGTAATCTTACCTATTTTCTTATCGAATGCTAATGAGACTAACTCATTAGCACTAACATCTTTTTTAATAAGAGCTAATCTATCTTCAAAGTCTTTGTAGGCCATATCAATGATAGACAAAAAGTACTTAACAAAAGGAAGTGGATCATCATTACCTTCATGCCAACCGTTTTGACTATCGCTTAAGGCATCATAATATAAATCTTTTATCTTAGCTATCTTAGCTTCCAAAGATATATATTTACCAACGTAATAACCGCTTCTATATAAAAGAAGGGTTGTTAATAGTCGGCTCATCCTGCCATTGCCATCTCTAAAAGGATGAATACACAAAAAGTCATGTACAAATATAGGAATAAGAATTAATGGATCAACCTTGCCATCTTCTATCGCTTTATTATAAGCATCACAAAGACTTTCTATAGCTGGCATAGTTTCATATGGTGCCAAAGGAGTAAAGATAGTATATTTGTTACCAAAGGCATCAATACCTTGAATAAGATTTTGAGTATTCTTAAATTTTCCACCAAAGTCATTACCAACAACATTTTTATACATGATTCCTTGTAACTGCAAAATATGGCTAGGAGTTAAAGGTATATAATCAAAACTTTCATGAATTGTATTAAGAGCATCCCTATAACCAGAAATTTCTTCTTCATCTCTATTCTTTGGCGTAGTCTTATCACTAACCAATTGTTTTAAACGCGTTTCAGTTGTACGAATACCCTCAATAGCATTACTGGCATCTACGCTTTGAATCTTAGCGATCTCAACTAATTTATTTAATTCCTCAGGTTCAGTAGATAAATACAGTTCCTGACGACCTTTAGCTTCATGAATACTGGTTAATAGATTAACTATGGAATTATCTAATTTTAATGTTTGTAACTTTTTGTAATCAAAATATCTCATAAAGTCTCATCTTTCTCTCATATTATATATATTTTTACGAGATACTTCAAACATTTACGAGATTATTATCATATTATTTAATATTTTTTACGAGAAAAAGTAGAAAAACACAAGGAAAAATATTATCAAAGCATATAGCTTGTGTAGTTTTACATGCTATGAGCATAAATAATTCTTCTTATAAAAAAATAGCCGTTACTCAGAAGCTTCCTCATCTATTCCCTTTTCCTCAAGTTTCTCATCTACATATTCTTTTATTACATAATAGATTACCGCAACAACAGGAACACCAAGTAACATGCCAAAGAAACCAAAGTAAGCACCACCAACTAGAATCGCAAACATAATCCATAAAGAGCTAAGACCAACTGAATCACCAAGTATAGCTGGTCCTATGATATTACCATCTACCTGTTGAAGAATGATAATCATGATAATAAAGATTAAACAATCTAGTGGTTCTACAATTAATAGTAACAAGGCGCAAGGCACAGCACCAATAAAAGGTCCAAAGAAAGGAATTATATTAGTTATGCCTACAATAACTGATATTAATGCTGCATATTCTTTGTTGATAAACAACATTGAAATAAAACATAGGATACCAATAATAAGTGAATCTAAAACTTTACCAGAAAAGAACTTAGTAAACTTATCTAGGGCTAGGTACATAATATTACGTCCCTTTTTATATTGTTCAGCATTAAAGAAAGCTAAGCCCATTCTTTTCATATTAATCGCAATCTTTTGTTTATCAATAAGAATATATAAACAAACAATAAAACCAATTACGAAGTTGCCAACACTACTAATAGCAGTAATTGTTGAAGTCAAGATATTAGGTACAAAGTCCTTAGCCGCATTCCATAAAGCAGTAACTGCTTGGTTTGAATACTCATAGATCTTAATTACTACATCATTAGACAAGTGAACATTCTTTTGTAGTCTTTTTATCCAATCACTAGAGTTACTTGTAAAGTTGGTTACTAGTGTTGATAATGAAGAAATACTATTTAATAGCTTTGGCATCAAAAGATATACTACAAGAATCATCACAACAACTAAGACTAATACTGAAACAAGAGCTCCTATGAATCTTCTTGTCTTAAATGGCCATTTTTCAGGCAAATGACTTTCAATATACTTTGCCAAATTATTAGTTATTATCGCAAACAAGATGCCCCAAATAAATGGAGACAACACTTTAAACAGGTTTGCGAAAAAACTTCTTACATCAGGCAACTTAAACAAAAGAATAACAAACAAAGCAATCAAAATACCTGATGTTGTTAAGATTCTAATAGACTTTTTTTCATCTGCATCATTTATAAATTTATTCATGTAATTAATTATAAAGCATATATAAGATGATGATAAATAACTTTACATCATATTTACAAAACTTATTTAACTATTTATATAATTATTTATCGTTTTTATCTTATCTTACCTACCTTTTGTTTATATAAAAAATAAATAAAGTTTCATCGTAAAAAGCACTTCACTGCTGGAGTGAAAGTGCTATTACAAGTGAAATCTAGATTTTATTTCTAATCATTTTTTGGAACAACAGCATTACACCAAACGTTATTGCTTGTTAAAATCTTTTTAACTCTTCCTAAACTCTCAACAACATCATCATAATCGATTTTGTCACATTCTCTCAATACATATTGATTTTGCATCGTTTCATACGCATTAATGATCAGCTTGTTGTTTTTGATATTATCGAAGAAAATAAAATTTTTTGGTAGCAAACCAGGAATACCATCTAATCTATCTAATTCTTCTTTTAACCTAATCATAAGAATCTTGTTTAATAATTCCTCTTCACTAATTAAACTGGTAATTTTAGGCAATTTGGCCATAATAGTTAAATCATAGATGTGTTTAGCAGCCTCAAAAGCTTTGGCTCTAATTTCCGCTTTTCTAACATAGGCTTCTGCCGCAAATATTTTGTCAACAAAAATTCTTTCTACCGTAATTGTTTTAATATCAAAGGGTCTTACATCATATATGTTCGTTAGAATTTCCCTTTGTTCACTAGTGGCTAACTCATATAACAAAGGAACAATTCCCAGACTAGTAACAGGCTCGCTAATGGTAAATGATGTAGCTTCGATTTTAACCTTACCAAACCTTTGTAACGCATCATCCTCATCAAAATTTGTTATTGGATTATAAGTATAGATGCTTGTAATCTCTGACCTATTCGTTTTTCCTTGACTAGCATCTCGAAATAAATAAGAATATTTCTTAGTAGCGTTTTCAAGTCTTTTATCACTCTGAGTTCTACTGCAACCTCTTGTATCAACAGATAAATCTATATCCTCCGAAAACCTGTTAGTTGTATGTAACGCTTTATACAAAGCAGTTCCACCTTTAAAATATGCCAACAATCCTTCTTCTTGTTTCTTAGCTAATTCTTCTAATAACAATACCACATAATAATCTTTTTCCAAAACATCACTACGATATCCAGTCTTATCATGAATATCATCCAATAACATAGCAAAAGCATTTATATCGTTATGTAATTTCACATCAATCCTCCAGCAACCTTGCCTAACTGCAAAATAGTATTCTTATTGTAATAATTGTTTGCCATAGCCAGTAATTTAGAATATTCTAATCCCAATTGACTAATGTAACTTCTAATTACTCCATAAGGCTCTTCCACATCTATAGGAGCGTTTTCAAAGATATCTAAAACATCAAGAACTTTTAAATACTGTTTGTTTTCTTTGTTAATTTCTATCTTCGGTGGACGCACCACAACATTTAATTTCTTATCAATTCTTGCACAATCGCCTGCCTTATTTGTTATAAGCACTCTTTTATTAGGTATTTGAGTAGATAAACCTAATTTATATAAAAAATCAAAACCACTCTCATATCCATTATCATCATAAAGATATTTATCTTGAATTAATTGTTCTTTATCAATGCCAACGTTTCCAAACGGAGTAGATACAGTACGATAATATATCCCTTTTTGGTAGAATTTTAATTCAGGAATCATATTAGAATCCATAATCCTTTTAAGCGCAACAGATACAGCAGCAGTTGCTTTCTCAATAGGCAAATTATACTCAAAAGATACGATTTTACTTAATTCTCTTACATAAATAGGCTTTCTTATTTCCTTTTTTAGTATTAATTCCTGTACAAAACTTATATATGTTTTACTCAAATTTAAACCCTCCTTTCGATATATTTCAATAGATATTTATACTCTATTTACGTTAATATTATATCATTTTATGATATGTTTTTATCGTTTTTTATGTAAATTAGATATGTTATATATTTCATTATAAAAAGAATTCTTATGAAACTTATAAATATCAAATAAAAAAGAACTAACGATTCATCTCATCAATTAGTTCTTCAACTAAGTACTCATCTGATCTACAATGCATATCAGCTATACCCCTACTCATCATAAGGTATAGATCTGATTTATAGAAAATATCTAATGCTTTATCTAAGCTTATACCACGCTTATCAGCAAACTTTTCTACTATACGAGCATATTTCATCTGTAAAAGAATTGGATTAGCATTCATTGTTTGTTACTTCCTTTAAATTTTAGATAAGAAAGAGCCTTTTCACTGCGAAAAACCACCTGTAAGTTTGGCTTTTCATAGCGTAATCTCTTAATAGCTTCATTCTTATCAATTAAGCCGTCAAAATATAACTCAACTGTATTAAAAACTTTATCATTGGCAACACCACCAATAACCAAATCATAGTCTGTAGCATCATTGCCTTTTCGACAATTTAAAATAAAATCAAGCCACTTTTCTGAATATGTATCAAAATTTAAAACTTTAAGATTATCATAAGCTGTTTTATCAAATTCATAAATAGAAACAAAGCCTTCTTTACCCGATTTTATTAGTCTTTCACACCATTTTGTAGCTTGTTCATACATAGGAGTAGTATAAAAGCCCTTACCAAAATCTACATTAATTCTAGAATGCATTAAATCAGGTTTATCAACAATAACATTAGAACCATGGTATAGAATCATACTTTAACTCCTTTTTCATTCATTAATCCAATTATATCGTTGACGATATAATTCTTGTCTTGAGTATGAAGAACTTCATAACAAGGAATAATATAATCGTTTAAAATATTAGTTTCTTCGGTCAACATCTTATAAACATCCTGACCGCTAATATTTAACTTGATTGCTATATTTTCTATACAGAAAATCGCAAATTCTAGTTCCTTACTTCCATACCAGTCTTTCTTATTTTCCATAAACTTTTCCTTTAAAACATTTTACCATTTAATAATACTTAAAGATGTTTCATTCATTTTATTTACCTTTTTTAATATTAATAAAACTAAAGATAGAAGTAAAATATAAGAAATAAGAATGGAGATTATTATTATGGGATCAAAAGTATACTTCACTGACTTTAGATGTCCAGTTGGGACAAGTCAAATCGATAAAATTAAAAGATTATGTAAGGTAGCTGGTATCAACAACATTAATTTTGATGGTAAGTTTACAGCTATTAAGATGCATTTTGGAGAACTAGGCAATTTAGCTTTCTTAAGACCTAATTATGCTAAGGCTATAGTAGACATCGTAAAAGAAGCTGGTGGTAAGCCATTTTTAACTGATTGTAATACTTTATACCCAGGAAGCAGAAAGAACGCTCTAGACCACCTAGATTGCGCTAATGTCAATGGTTTTAATCCAATGTCCACAGGATGTCAAATTATTATTGCGGATGGTCTAAGAGGAACTGATGAGACAATAGTTCCAATTAATGGTGACTATATTAAAGAAGCTAAAATTGGTAAGGCTATAATGGACGCTGATGTCTTTATTTCCTTAAGCCATTTCAAAGGACATGAATCAACAGGCTTTGGTGGCACTATTAAAAATATTGGCATGGGCTGTGGTAGTAGAGCTGGTAAGATGGAACAACATAATGAAGGAAAACCAGTAGTAGACACTAGTCTTTGTAGAGGATGTCAGTTCTGTAGTAAAGAATGTGGTAGCGATGCCATTACCTATGTAAACCATAAAGCTGTCATTAATTATGACCTATGTAAAGGATGTGGTAGATGCATTGGTGCCTGTGGTTTTGATGCCATATCTAATCCCAACTATGACACCAATGATAAGTTAGATCGTAAGATGGCAGAATATGCTTATGCCGTATGTAAAGATAGACCACACTTCCATATCTCACTTGTAATGGATGTTTCACCTAATTGTGACTGTCATAAAGAAAATGATGCAGCTATTATTCCTGATATTGGTATCTTTGCTAGTTTTGACCCTGTTGCCCTAGATCAAGCTTGCGTGGATGCGTGTCTAGATGCTACACCACTTCCAAATAGCCAACTATTTGATAATCTAAGTGACAAACATTATATGTGTAAACATGATCATTTAAAAGATACTCATCCTGGTATTAACTGGGAGGCTACTCTTGAACAAGCTGAAAAGATGGGCTTGGGTACAAGAGAATATGAACTTAAAGCAATTAAATAATAGATAGTTAAATGCCAGTTATCACTACCATTATTGTTGATTTATCAATATAGGAAGCGATAACTGGCATATTAGTTAGTTCTTATTATTTTTGTTTAACAGCTGTTTCTTTCCCTCTAAAAGCTATTCCGATCTGAATTATTTGTTTAACATCATTACTTATAAGTTTAGTATCATACTTCTTATCATCTATTTGAGATAAAGCTAAACTTGCTAGTTCATCTAAGTCATCTTTATCATTATTTGTATGCTTAAACTCAAAGATAAAACCAGGCAAGTCTTTTACTAGTGGTAATAGTTGAAGGTCAAATCTACCTAAACCCGATTCCCTATTAGAACGTAGCTGATATTGATTTCCTAATATCGAACACAATCCTAACATCAAACCATGATAGAAGGACTCATTTGCACAATCAAATGATGAAACACTTTCTAATAAGAATTTTTCTAATATTGATTCTAGCTTTTTTGAATCCTTACTAAAAATTGCTTGTTCAATAGAAATCGCTACACCATTATTATTTGTATAATCTAGTATTTCTTTCTTGTAGACAAAATTTATTTCTTTATTTGGAATAGCTACTTCGCACATATAATTACCATCATTTAATGGATACACAGAAACCACTTTTAAATACCCTGTCACCAACAAGAAACTATATATCGTATAAGGATTAGTACTAATTTCAGGATAGATTACATCCAAATCTATATATGTTGTTAATGTCTTGCCCATCAACAATTCCTTTAAGCCTTTAGTAACTTCATCACTTGCTGATGGAAGAACTTTCTTGATGATATCGTTGCTGCCAGTTAATTGCCAAAATGCCTTAGGAAAGCATTTATCGCTCAAATAATTGATTACTGACCAAGGATTAAATATTTCATAATCTCCAAATTTATAGCCATCATACCATTTACATACTTCATCATATTTATCACTTCTTCCATAATACGCAAGCATATCTTTGACTTCATCTTGTGTAAAACCAAAGTATTCACTATATTTTTCATCTAATATGGAATAGCACTTTAGATTATTCATACCACTAAAGATACTCTCTTTAGCAACCTTTAAAATCCCAGTAAGAAAACCATATTCTAAATGCGGATTGTCTTTAAAACCACCAGAAAAGAAATTTCTCATAAAATTAATTATCTCAGGATAAAAATCAGATTGGTGTCCTTGTTGTATGGGTACATCATATTCATCAATAATCACAATACATTTCTTTTCATAATGTTTATGAAGCAATAAAGATAATACTTGTAACCCACTTTGACACATAACATCATTAACATTAGCACTGGCAAACATTTTATATAGACTCTTTTCATATTCATTTAGGGCTATAGAATCCGCTAGTTCTATATGCCTAACAAATTCAGAAACTATAAGTTGTTCTAATTTGATAATGGTATCTTGCCAAGACAAACACTTAACATCCTTAAAAGTTAAATATATTACAGGATATTGGCCTTGATGCTTTGTGTACCTTTCACCACAATTCCAAATCTTTTTATCTTTAAAATAAATCGATGTATCTTCATTGGTCTTTTCAAAAAAGACTCTTAACATATCCATGTTCAATGTCTTACCAAATCTTCTAGGGCGAGTAATCAAAGACACTAATGGTGCCGAATCTAAGAAATCTCTAATGAATAAGGTTTTATCAACATAATAATAACTGTTACAAGCTCTTTTAAAGTCGGAAAGTCCAACAGGAAGTAATCTTTTACTGTCAAAACTATATTCCAAAACATCATCTGGAATTAACCAAGATTTTCCTTCTTTAAAAGCGCCATCAAAACCGCCATCCCTACACATTTGTTGGATACGGCGAATAGATAAGCCTTTCTTTTCAGCTACTTCTTCACTAGTTAAATATTTCATAGCGCACCTCTTAACGAAATTTTAACCTAAATACGAAATATTAACAAGGTTTATTTCGTTATTAACGAAATAGGACAATAAACATTTCGTTTTAAGATAGTAATATCGTTTTAGAAAAAGCTTCAGCATCTCTTTCTTCGTTACCATTTGGAATATAATCTTTATTGATATGGCCCAAGAGAATATGTCCTATTTCATGGAACAAATTTGAATAAAAGCTATCATCATTTATTAGTGCGATAACTAATTTCTTATTATCGAGAAATGTCGCACCATGTACCTTTGTATTATTTAATTTAGGTAAAACAACTAAGGCAACACCGTATTCCGCTAACAATCCAACTACATTATTTGACTCTGTGTTTAAAATATTAGGAATAACATCTTTAATGCCATCAATATTAATTGGTTTTGTCTTAATACTTCTAGCTTCTAATTTTGCCTTTTGTGTCCAAGTAATCAACGAAAAATAATTCTCATTGATTAGATCTTGCTTTTTATACAAAATTCCAGGTAATAGATTGTTATCAATCAAAGAAAGTTTAACAACCTCAAAGAATTTTCTTAGTTCCTTAACCTTAACAAGTGGATTTTCACTTGCTTCAACCCATCCAAGCTTCGCCATTTGAGAATAAGGATAGTTTTCTATAAGTTCTTTATCTTCATCCATTTCATTTTCTTCTTTGATTAATTGTAATTTTTCTCTATAAATAGACTCCAAATTATTCCAAAAACGAGCAGGAAGACCCAAAACCATTTCTAGTCTACTAGCCATATCCGTTGTAAGAATGACATCTCCATTTAAAAACTTACTTATATGTTTTTCCGACATATCCATTCTTAATGCAAATTCTTTCTGACTCATACCCCTATTTAACAGTTGTTCCTTAACTGAAGCACCAGGTGGAATTGCAATATATGTTCTACTACTAGTCATTTCTTCTCTCCGTTTTCATATTCAATGATAATCGACAATTTCGATGATTTTTACAATTTGAATTTGATCATCAATCTTAACAAAAATTAACCTATAAGGATGAACTAGATCCAGAGCATACTGACCTTCTCTATTTCCGTTTAGTTGATGACATCTACCGATTGAAAAATTAATCATTTCTTCTACAGTTTCAGCAGCATTTAACTGATCAATTCTTAGATGTATCAATTCCGCCATCCTACTTCCATAGAATCTACAAGACTTGCTATAGTTTGTACACACCTTTCTCAAAAAATTATTTTTGTATCTAACCTGCAAAAAGTACACCTCCAAAGTATAATTAAATTTACCTTAGAGGTTAATTTAATTATATCAATCACAATAATATTTAGCAAGCATCAATTTTACCTTAGAGGTTAATTTGATATTCTATACTATAATTATTGTAACGAAATTCAAAGATATATCATTCCCAAGTTTTCCCATTTTTATCAACATTTGTGGAAAACTAAAGGATGTCCATAGGACATCCTTATTGTTGTTATTTAGCTAAAACCTTCTTACAACGATCACATAAGCCTTCAGGATCAGTTGAATCAGTGATGTTCCAACATCTTGGACATACAACACCAGCAACCTTCTCTACCTTAATACCAAAGTCATCATACTTAGGAAGATCTTCACTTGTGTAATCAACCTTAGAAACAATTAACCATTGATTAACTTTATCCTTGAAGTTCTTTTCTAACAATGCTTTATCTTCATCAGAAACATTCAAAGTTACATGAGCTTCCAAAGACTTACCAATTGTCTTATTTTGTCTTGCTTCTTCTAGTGCCTTTAAAACAGCATCCCTTAACACATGAAGCTTAGCGAAGTCAGCCTTTACTTCATCAGAATTTTGATAAGTTTGTTCTTTAGGGAAATGAGTATAGTGTACACTATCTTCATTTGGTCTAAAGAAACTATATACTTCCTCAGTTGTAAATACAAGAACTGGACTCCATAGTTTAACTAGAACATCGATTGCTTGGTAAAGAACAGATTGAACTTGTCTTCTTCTTTCACCCTCATCGCAATAAAGGATATCCTTAGCATAGTCACAGTAATATGATGATAATTCGTTAGTCATGAAATTAGTCATTGTATTTGTTACTTGTACGAAGTCATAGTTATCATAAGCATTCTTAACCTTAACTAACATATCATTCAATGAAATTAACATATACTTATCAATTGGCTCTAAATTCTCATAAGCTACTAAGTTACCATCGAAGTCACTTGTAACACCTAATAAGAATCTAAAGGTATTTCTAATCTTACGATATTGGTCAGAAACTTGTTTCAAGTTAGAATCACCAATTCTCATATCAGCCTTAAAGTCTTCACTTGCTGCCCATAGTCTAAAGATATCAGCACCATACTTGTTGATGATATCTAGTGGATTAACAACATTACCAACAGACTTGTGCATTGCTTCACCCTTAGAGTCACATACATAACCATGAGACAATACAGACTTATATGGAGCAGTACCATTAACAGCTACTGATACGATAAGAGAAGAATTAAACCAACCACGATATTGGTCAGAACCTTCAAAGTATAAGTCACATGGATAATCATAGCCTCTAGCAATTAATTCATTCCAAGATGAACCTGAATCAAACCATACGTCCATGATATCCTTTTCCTTTGTATAGATACCATTAGGAGATGCAGGATTGTTGTAGCCTTCAGGTAATAAGTCCTTAGCTTCTCTTTCAAACCAAACATTTGAACCATATTCTTCAAATAAGTCTGCGATATGATCGAATACTTCTTTTTCAATAATAGGCTTCTTATCTTCTGTATAGATAATAGGAATTGGAACACCCCATAATCTTTGTCTTGAAATACACCAATCTTTTCTTGAAGCAATCATGTTAGTAAGTCTAACTTCACCAAATGAGTTACACCACTTAACCTTCTTAATAGCTTCTAATAATTGAGGTTTAACTTTTTCAATAGACGCAAACCATTGTACTGTTGATCTAAAGATAACAGGCTTCTTTAAACGATCATCATGAGGATATGAGTGGGTAATCTTTTCTTTACCTAAGAGAGCACCGCAAGCAGCTAATTTCTTAATTACGGCAACATTAGCACCATCTGGCTCATCACCTACTACAAACTTACCAACTAAATCTTCGCCTGCTTCAATTGTTAAACAACCCTTGTCATCAACTGGAGAGAATGGTTCAATGCCATACTTCTTACCAACGATAAAGTCATCTGTACCAAGGCCTGGTGCTGTATGAACACAACCTGTACCATCTTCATCAGATACATGGCTTCCTAAGATAACAACAGAAGGTCTTTCAGGATAGAAAGGATGCTTAACTGTAACATATTCTAAATCTCTTCCCTTGAAATGTTTTAAAACACCTAGGTTAGTTAAACCAAACTTAGGAAGTAATTCATCAATCTTAGATTCAAGGAAAATCAATTTACCCTTTTCGGTATTAACAACACAATAGTCTAAATAATCATTTAAACAGATAGCTAAGTTTGAAGGAATAGTCCAAGGAGTAGTTGTCCAAATTACAAACTTTTCATCTCCATCAAGAACACCCTTACCATCTAATACATCAAAGGCAACAAAGATTGAAGTATCTTTCTTATCAAAATAAACAATTTCACTATCAGCGATAGCTGTTTCTTGCCAAGGTGACCAATAAATTGGTTTTAAGCCTTGGAAAATCATACCATCAAGAGCCATCTTAGCAAAAGATCTTACTTGTCTTGCCTCAAACTCCTTATTTAAAGTGATATAAGGATGCTCATAATCTGCTACTTGACCAAGTCTTTTTTCAGTAGCCATTTGACCAGCAATTTGTTGATGAGCATATTCTTCACACTTTTCTCTAAATTCCTTAGCAGTAACTTCTTTTCTATTAACACCTAACTTCTGAATAGCATTCTCGATTGGTAAACCATGTGTATCCCAACCAGGAAAAAATGGTGTATAGTAACCAGCCATAGCCTTAGATCTAACAATAATATCCTTGATAGTTCTATTCATGGCAGTACCAGCATGTAAATTGCCATTAGCATAAGGTGGGCCATCATGTAAGATAAATGGCTTATTGCCTTCATTCTTTTCTAAGATTCTCTTATAGTAATCTTGTTTTTGCCACTTGTCTAAGATACCTGGTTCCTTATTAGCAAGATTGCCCCTCATTTCAAAACCAGTATTAGGCATATGTAGCGTATCTTTATAATCCATATGTAAACTCCTTTTTTAAATAAAAAAGGTGATACCAAAGGGCGCAATATGCGCGGTACCACCTTTACTTCTAACTTAATTCTTAACGCGAATAACGGTAACTATTTTGATCTAGTTACAACTCATAAGTGATATCTTAAATAGTTCCTATGTCAGCTTCCACCCCTACTGACTCTCTTTGATATTTCCTATTTAAGCATGTCTTAATCTTAGTCTTGTGAATTTAAATTAATGTCGCCAGCAACACCTAAGTTCTTTGGTGAACAAAGGATTACGTTCTCACCGACTTTTTTGATTGAACCATCAACACCATAAACAACACCACTCAAGAAATCAATAATTCTTTGACGATATTCAAGTGGCATCTTATGTAGATTGATACAACAAGCTCTATGGTTTTTGATGTGTCTACCAATTTCCTCAGCCTCATCAAAATTTCTTGGTTCAAACAACACAATATTTGCAGATGAATTAATCTTACTAACAGTAGCATCCTTGGGTTTCTCGTAAGTACTTAAAACAGTTGCTTCCTCTTCAGTAAGTTCTAGTTCATTTTCTTCTTCAGCTGGAGCTATAAAATCTCTTATTTTTTCAGTAAAACTCATAAAGATTCTCCTTACTTAATAATGATAGCACAAAGCTTAGGCATTAGCCTCTTTTTCCATAGCTTGAAGCTTAACTTCATATTCTTGTCTTTCACGATCATTCATGAATACATAGTGACCAGGTCTGATTTCTGTAAGCTTAGGCTTAGGACCAGACAAGTCTCTACCTGAATCATCATAGATAACAAGTTCCTTTTTCTTTTCAATAATTGGGTCAGGCATTGGTACAGCTTGTAACAATGAAATTGTATAAGGATGCAAAGGATACTTGAATAATACCTCAGTTGGTGCAACCTCAACAATACGACCATTATGAATAACAGCGATTCTATCAGAGAAGTAACGAACAACAGAAAGATCATGGGCAATAAACATATAAGTTAAGCCTCTTTCTTCCTTAAACTTGTTCATTAAGTTTAATACTTGAGCACGAATAGAAACATCAAGAGCTGAAATAGGTTCATCGGCAATAATAAATTCAGGTTCCATAATCATTGTTCTAGCAATACCAACTCTTTGTCTTTGGCCACCAGAGAATTCATGTGGATATCTTGATTTATGTTCGGGCAATAAACCTACAGACTTTAAGGCATTATCTACCTTAGCTTCTCTATCATCTTCGTTTTCAAATAATTTGAAGTTATACAAGCCTTCAGAGATACAGTAGTCAATTGTAGCTCTTTCGTTTAATGAAGCTGCAGGATCTTGGAAAATCATTTGAATGTTTCTAACAACTTCTCTTTCCTCTTCCTTAGAAATCTTACCATTGATCTTCTTACCCTTATAGATGATTTCACCATCTGAAGTAGGATTTAATCTAATAATAGATCTACCAATAGTAGTCTTGCCACTTCCAGATTCACCTACAAGGGCAAAAGTTTCGCCCTTAAAGATTTGGAAGTTAGCGTCTTTAACTGCTCTAAAACGCTTCTTATTTTGATAGAAAGTAATTTCTAGATGCTTAACATCTAATAGTACTTCTTTATTATCGTTCGCCATACACGCCTCCTTTTGCGGTTAATGCTGAAATCTTTTCATGAAGATTACAGATAGCCTTAGGTTTCTCTACCTTAGGCGCATTTGGATGTAATAACCATGTTTTAGCATAGTGAGTATCAGAAACCTTAAAGAAAGGAGGTTCCTTGATATAGTCAATGGCTAGTGCATAATCACTTCTTGGTGCAAAAGCATCACCCTTAATTTCTTCAAACAATGAAGGCGGTGTACCTCTAATTGCGAACAATTCATCACCCTTATCACTTAATTGTGGTAAAGATGAAAGTAGTCCCCAAGTATATGGATGTTGAGGATTATAGAAGATTTCATCAACATTACCATATTCAATGATTTGACCAGCATACATAATAGCAACAACATCAGCTACATTAGCAACAACACCTAAGTCGTGTGTAATGTAGATAGTTGTGAATCCATATTCCTTAGACAAGTCTTTAATCAAATGAATGATTTGAGCTTGAATAGTAACATCTAGTGCAGTTGTAGGCTCATCACAGATTAAAATCTTAGGATGACAAGCAAGGGCAATAGCGATAACGATTCTTTGACGCATACCACCAGAATATTGGAATGGATATTCATCATATCTTTGTTCAGGATTATGAATACCTACACGAGCCATAAGAGAAATTGCTTCCTTCTTAGCCTCTTCCTTAGACATGCCTTGGTGCTTAATTAATACTTCAGAAATCTGATAACCGATGGTTCTAACAGGATTTAAAGAAGTCATTGGATCTTGGAATACAGTTGCAATCTTCTTACCACGAATATTCAACCAATCTTCTTCTGTTTTGTTATCTAATAGATTCTTACCTTCAAAAATAATTTCACCATTGCTTACTTCGCCATTCATATCAATCATACCAGTGAAAGTCTTAGTGAATACCGACTTACCACTACCTGATTCACCAACGATGGCAACAACTTTACCCTCTTCAAAATCAAGAGAGACATTACGAATAGCTGTTAGAACTCTATTTCTAACCTTGAACTTTACTTCAATATTTTTAGCAGATAATATTACATTTTTTGACATAATTCACCTCTATAGCATATGAGTTCTAGGGTCACTAGCATCAGCAAGTGCTTGACCAACAATATATAAAGAAATAGAAATTACAGCAGCTGTAAATACAGGAATCCAGAATAAGTAACCTGCACTTGTCATATAAGGCGAATACTCTTGAATCATCTTACCAAGTGAAGGATATTTATAGCTTAGACCAACGCCCATGTATGATAAAGCAACTTCAGTTGAGATAAATAATGGAATATCTCTTGAAACGCTAGTAATGATAACAGAAACCAGGTAAGGAAGGATGTTATTTAAAATTATTTTATATGTAGGCGTACCCAGACACTTACTAGCGAGATTATATTCTCTATCTCTAATAATCATAACTTGGACTCTTATAAAATAAGCAGTACCAACCCATGTAGTAACACATAGTGCGAAGATCAACTGACTCATACCTCCACCCAATGCATAAACTAAAATCATGGCAATTAGTGTTGTAGGGATATTTGATATTACATTATAAACTTCAATCATGACAGCATCAATTTTCTTAGAGAAGCCCCAGAACATACCAACAACAACACCTAAGAATTCAGTAATTAATGTCGCCATAACAGCTAAGAATAATGAATTCTTAGTACCTGCCCATAATGCATCCCATAAGCTATTACCCTTATCATCTGAACCTAGGAAGAATTCAGAATTTTGGAAAGGTCTTAAATAATGTAAATCTCTATTATTGATATTTGGAGTCTTCAATGTGTCATAACCTGAGAAAATAGGTTGAATAAACGCAAATAAGAAGACAACAACAACAACAGCTAATAAAGCGATAGCTAACTTGTTATGGAAGAAGTTTCTCCATACAGATCCCCAATAAGAATACTTTGGAGCTGCAATGTGTTCAGAACTAGATTCATCAGCAATCTTTTTCTCGAACAACTTTGGATCATTTAAATCGATTTCGTTAATATTAACTTCAGTCATATTATTTCTTTCCTTTCTTAGCGGCTAGTTGGATACGAGGATCGACAACTGTCATTAGAAGGTCACCCACAAGCACAGAGAAAATAGCTAATGCAGAGAAAATGAACACAAGTGTGACAACCATATTATTATTCAACTTTTGAATAGCTTGAGGAAGCATCTTACCCATACCAGGAATAGCAAATGCAGATTCAGTAATGAACGCACCAGAGATACAAGCAACGATACTTACAGGGATACCATTAATAATTGGGATAATAGCATTCTTTAAGATATGCTTATTAAAAATTTCCTTTTGAGATAAACCCTTTGCACGAGCAAACTTAACATAATCACTAGTAGATTGGTCAATCATATAACGTCTAATCCACATCATTAAAGATGGCATAGAAATTAAAGACAATACAATAATTGGCGCAATATAAGATCTTACATCATTAAAACCAAGCATTGGGAACTTATCAGGTAAACCAAACTTAACACCAATTTCTCTTATAAAGAAAATTAGGGCAAGAGATGGCATAGCGATTACGATATTGATGAACGCAATACCTAACTTATCAAAGAACTTGTCCTTGTTTCTACTCATTAAAATACCAAATGGAATAGCTAATACATAAGCAATAACAAGTGAGATCATACCAAACTTAAATGAAGTACCAACCATTGATGGTGATGAATAATAAGAATCACAGTTTGCATAGTGATTTGTAAACTTATTTTCATCCAAGTGGTCAATATTTGACTTATAGGTACAAGTATGTTGGTTAATAGCACTCTCCATCGTAACACCAGTTGGGAAAGTTTGTTCCTTCTTAACTTGTTCGCCTTGGCCTTGATTGATTACCTTAACTGTTGGAATACCCTTATTAGTTGGATAAGAGTTACCAAAGTTTAATCTAATCCAGTTTTGATGAATGAATGGGAATCCATCACCAAAATATAATAGATATTCATGTTCACAACCAGAACACTTAATAGCAGGTGCACCATTAGTATCCTTACCAAAATAAACTTTTCTTTCTAAGTCAGGATTCTTTGCATCTTGGATGGCATTCTTATTGTCAAACTTGATAAAGTTAGCCCAATAGTTTCCGATTAACTCCAATAATGTGTAATCATGAACTGCATAAGCCTTCTTAGATCTTAGATATTCAACAGTATAACCATCGTTTTCATATTCTTGAATCACTCTAAGATTCTCTTCGCTGTTATTAACAAGACAAGCATTTACATCATCTGATTTTGCATTACACATATCTTGCAGTGATAAATAATCTAGATAACCAAGCTCATCGTATTTTGAATAAACGTAAGTAGTACGGTTATCACCTTTTAATTTACGATACCCTTCATCATTTTCGAAAATTCTTTCTCTAGGTATTAGAGTAAAAATCATCCCTATAACTATGGATGTAACAGCGAATATTGAAATAATGGCTTTAATAATTCTCGATAAAATATATCTTCCCATTTTAAATTTCCTCCCTTAATCAATATTCTTTTAAACAGGCAAAGTAGGCAGCGTAGGCCGCCTACTTTAATATTTAGTTTTTAGTCTTTTGACTTAATTATTCGCCAGCTTCCCAAGCAGCCTTAGCAGCTTCATATTGTTCTGTAGTTACTAAGTCTTCTTGTAGTTCATAGCCCTTCCACTTATCTTCACAAGTAGCTAAACTGTAAATCTTTGAGAATGGAACTGCGTGAGTTACTCTAACACCCATTGTACCAGTTTGCATAGTTGTTGGGATATAAAGAGCGTTAGCTAATAAGTAAGCATCAGCCTTAGCATATGCTTTGTAACGAGCATCTAAGTCACCAGTAATAGCATCAGCAGTATCTAGTAATTCTTGATACTTATCAAAGCCTAATTGTGCCTTAATGTCATCATCTGAACCGTAGTCATCTGGTGAACAAACTTCATCAGTTAGACCCATAGCATGCATATAGAAACCTTCAACTGGAGAATAGATATCAGTGAATGTCTTAGGGTCATTGAAGTCAGGGCCCCAACCAGTGAATGTAGAAATATCGAAATCAGCTTCATCCCAGTTTTCAGTAATATAAGCGATATTCTTAACTGTGTTTTCATCTCTCATAACTAATTCAACAACGATTCTACCATCAGTATTAGCTTCGATAGATTGCTTCATAGATAGAGAAGACTTAACTAGTCTATCTGAAGTTTCAATTGTTAGCATATCTAAGTGAATTGGGTTTTCAGCAGTAATTTCGAAACCTAATTCTTCTTCAGCAGCATCCAAGTAAGCAAGAGCTTTTTCCTTGCTCAACCATGGCCATTGACCATCAGTTAAGTTAACTGTCTCGCCAGTTAATTCAGTATAAGCTTCTTCGATTAACTTACCATAAGGAGTACCATCACTTGTAGAAACTAGGTTATAAACACCATTGATATTTCTGATACAAGCCATAGCAACTTCTGGTGCGTTTGTGCTTTCAACATAAGCAGGAACATCATATGCAGCCTTAACAGCTAAACGGAAGTTCTTGTTTAAGATAGCAGCTCTTGTATGTTCTTTTGCAGTTTCATCTGTAGCGTAGTTAGTGTTATCGAAAGTAACACGGTTCATGTTGAATACTACACCGAATGCACTTGAGTTAGGTAATGTAGTAGAAGTATAACCAGCATACTTCTTAGCTAAAGCGTTATAAACTTCAGGGTTTGTAGAAGGTAAACTTGCAGTAGCGTAAGTATTTTGTTCAAAACCTCTAATAGTAGAATATGGATCTGATCCATCATTATAGATATAAGTTACAGAATCTAACTTAATGTTTTCAGCATCCCAATAGTTTTGGTTCTTAGTAATAACTGTCTTTGACTTAGAGTCAGCAGCAGTTAATACGAAACCACCACAGTATAGGATTGAATCAGGTGTTAATGAACCAAATGAACAAGAGTTAACATCTGGATCACCTAATTTACAACCATCACCCTTTGATTCCAAGAACTTTTGGTTAATTGGATAGAAAGGCATATATTCAACTGAAGTATAGAAGTAAGGAGTTGGAGTATCTAATGTATATTCAACTGTGTAATCGTTTAATGCTTTTACACCAACCTTAGCCCAAGCTTCATCAGAATAATCACCATTCTTAGAATAATCAGCTAAACCTGAAATTACGCTTAAGTTTTGAACTGTAGCAGACTTGAATTCAGCAACGTGTCTAGCACTTGTTACAAAATCTTGAGCCTTTACTTCAGCATAAACTTCACCAGCATTTGTAGACCAGTTGATACCCTTCTTTAAGTGGAATGTCCATACTGAAGCATCATCATTATGATCCCAGCTTTCAGCAATTGCACCAACATAGTTACCAAATCTGTCTGTTTCAACAAGACCATCAACGAAGTTAACATTGAATTGAGTGTCTTCTTGTAAAGCAGTACTTACATAATCTAGTGTATTGATTTCTCTACTTTCAGGAACAACTAGATTCTTAGTGTCAGATAGTTTTAATGTAGATAGATCGACTGAACTTACATCGAATGTAGGAGTATCATCGCCGTCTTCATCTGTATTACCGCTGTTATCTTTGCCACATGCAACAAGTGTGAATGCCATAAGAACAGCTAATAATACCATTAATAACTTTTTCATGTTTTTTCCTCCCTTTGCCAATTATTTATATAATTGATAATTCAAATTTTATAGTAAAAGAAATTGATTATCAATAAAATCACTTACATTTCTTTCAATTTTTATGAAAACTTTTTACATTTGTGAAAGCGCTTTTATTTTCTTCATATCAATTTGCGACAAAACTATCGCTAAAAAGATAATCGCACATCCAAATAATTCCCTAGAGCTAAGGCTTTCATGAAGAATTAGCCAACCGCCCAAGGCACCAAAGACACTCTCTAAACAAAGAATCAAAGACGCAACAGTTGGATTGATATGTTTTTGACATTCAACCTGTAAAGTAATACAAATACTTGAGCTGATACATCCTGTAAACACAATTGGAACTAAAGATGACTTAACGGCACTAAAATCAACAGGGATCTCAAACATAAACATTAAAATAGAAGACATAATAGCACAAACAGTATATTGAGTAGTACAGAAGATAATGCTGTCTAGTTTGTTGCTACCGCCATCAATAAGTAAGATGTGTACCGCAAACAAGAAAGCACATAACATCGTCATCAAATCACCCTTATTAATCACAAAGTCCCCTTTGATACATAAGAAATACAAGCCCACAAACTCAAAGAATACACAAATCCAAGTCTTTAAATTAGTCTTCTTACCAAGAAAGATTGCTAACACTGGTACAAGAGCAACATAAGTAGAAGTAATAAAACTACTATTGGCAGCTGTTGTATAACGAAGCGCTTCCTGTTGAACCAAATAGGCAACACATGTAATAACGCCTCCAATTATGCCTATTTTGACAGAAAAGGTGTTTTCTTTAATCTTCTTATCTTTCTTAAAAGCCAACAAAATAAGCATCATAATCACTGAAAAATAGCTTCTAAAAGAATAGAAAGTAAAAGTACCTAAAGCTTGTCCTCCTAAACTTTGAAAAGAAAATGCTAGTCCCCAAATAAACGCAATAAATAATAGAATCAAAGAATATTTAAACTGTTTCATAACCACAATCTTAACATATTAAAAACAGGTTGTTAACCTGTTTATGAGATATCTAAATCGTTGAAAATAAAATACTTTGGACCCTTACATGATCTTGTAGTAGTTACTTCTTTAGAGAACTTAACATTCTTTAAAGACTTATAAATATTACCAGAAACTGTAAACGATGTAAGTGGTACATACTTCTCTCCATCAAAGTATCTAGCAAGTCTTACCTCACCACCAAAGTAACCGGAACTATCTTCCATTTGTGGCGAAGAGAAATGTTCAATGATGATATGTGGCTTACTTAAATAATCATAAGACTCATAATTAGTAATTTCAGCTACATTATAATTACCACTTGGCTTCTTATGCTTCAAGTAATGGCCAAAACGAATATCACCATAGTTATCAACTAATTTACCATCTTTAATAAGTTTCTTAGAACTTAAGGCAACACCATTATTATCAAAATAAGAAGACTTGAAACAACCATCAATATTAGCCTTTAATGTTAAATCAAACTTAGAAGTAATATCATCACCCACGTTATAGTGATTAGTATGCATAAAAGTAGACATATAACTTGAATTATCCTTGATAGTATCTACAATCAAATCATTCATCTCGCCCTGTAAAAGAATTGGAATATTCTTATCTAAGTTACTTGGCTTATTCGCAATACTTCTATCCCTTGCCAACAACAACCACTTATCAACAACAGCCGCAATCTCTTTTACATCAAGCTTATTAGATTCATAATATTCATATAATTCATATTCCTCATTGCCATTACGCCAAGTAGGAATAATCTCGAATTCAATATTTGTACGCTCACTATATTGTCTAACACCTCTAGAGTTGATAAACAAAGTACTTGTCTTAGACACAAAGACTTCAGTTGAATTGATATAACCATCTTCATAAGTATCTGCCTTAATAATAGTCTCGCCAACCTTATTAGCTACCTTATTCAAGTCAATATCTTTTTTCAAAGGCTTATTTGCTTCCTTTTGTTTGCTAGCTAAAGGATAATAAGCATTTAAAGCTTTTTCAGCCTTTAAAACAGCCGCATTAAGCTTTTTATTCAAAGACTTTTCATTATCAGCACTAGTTAATAAAACAGTACTCTTCCCCCTTTTATCCTTAACATCAACATAGACATTAATACTGATATTCTCTGTATCTATGGCTCTATTAAGTTCTAGTTTCTTTAAAACATAAAACAATTCACTAGACTTCTTATTCTTAATAATGATTTCATAATCAGCAATTGTTTCATTCGCCTTTAAAACTCTTGCAATATCTTTTTCATTCATCATGATAATTTAGCCTCCGCTTTTAAACATGGACCACCATCTGAGACAAAAACCCATTCCTTATGGCCCTTGCCACACATTCCTGAACCAATTACTTTTCTTTCGTTTGAAACCATTGAAATAGAACTTAATAAATCAACAACATAACCCGAAATAACAACAGGAGCCACTATCTCACCTGTAAACTTACCATCCTTGATTTCAAGACCATATGATGCAGTACATTGGATTTGCCAGTTCTTTGGATCTTCCATACCATTATTTGTCTGACACAAATAATAGCCATGCTTAACTGACTTAATCATTGTCTCTAGATTACTATCACCCTTTTCAAAGAAGGTATTGGTCATTCTTGTATAAACCTTATGGGTATAAGACTCTCTTCTACCATTACCAGTAGGAACAGTATCAAGTTCCATTGCCGATAAACAATCAGAAATGCCAGTTTGTAAGATACCATCTTTGATAATGCAAGTTGACTTAGCCTCAACGCCATCATCATCAAAGAAATAAGAAGCAGCACTTACACAAGACGCAGCACCATCATACATATTCACAAGATCACTGGCTACTCTTTTACCTACAAAGTCCTTAGCCTTAGCTCTATTCTTAACAAACATATCCATCTCAACACCATGGCCAAAGGCTTCATGGGCAATAAGGCCTGAAATAGAAGGATCAGTAATGATTTCATACTTACCAGGAATAATTGTCTTAGCATTTAATAATCTTAAGGCAATATCAGTGCATTCTTCACTTAGTTCTATCAATTCATTTAACGCGTCAGCACTATTAGTATTAGTACCACAAGTATAGTTTTCTTGAATATTATTCTCAGCTCTTGTAACTACACTTAGCATCGCATTACACCAATCGTATTTTTGATCAAGGCACTTGTTGTTAGAGATGAAAATCTTAGAAGTTTCTCTTTTTACAAAAGCAGTAGTCACATTGATAATTCTTGAATCAGTATCATGTGCCTTCTTCTTTAACTTAGATAAACGGTCAAAAATTTCCTTATCGCTTAAAGGCTTTTCATCTTCTCTTAAATAAGATTCTTCATGTTTCTCTTCACTTAACATCTTAATATGGGCAAAATAAGGACTCTTTAATTCAATTGAATCAATTACTGTGTTTGCCTGTAAACCCTTGATATCATCACAAGAATACTCGCTATAGTGGCCATCCTTATATACTTTAATGACAAAGCCACATTCATTGTCTAAATCATCAATAGAAGAAGTACTAGTACTTACCATAATTCTTTTTGTCTTGATGTAATTTCCTAAGATACTTACATAATCATAAGAATTAGATAATTCCTTTACTAGTCTTTTTCCATCCTTGATTCTTGATTTTAAAAAACTATTTAACATAAAATTTTCTCCTAATGATTATTATAATTCAAAAGTATAATCAATGTTCCCATCACTATTCAGTTTTAAGAAATTATGAGCTAACTTCCTATCGCCCATCCCAGCACATTCGATATGATAATCATCCTCATTGCCCTTGATATTAATAAACAAATCACCATCTTCACTATTGACGGTAAGCTGTTCTATCTTAGAACTTTTAATATAAACATCACCTAAAGTAGTGCTGATATTAGAGATAACCCCTGTAACATTATCTAATTCAACATCATCACTATTGCCTTTGATATAACCTTCCACAAAGTCAACATCCTTAAGTTCTACATAACTGTTACTAGTGATATCTAAACTATCAAGCTTATCAGATAAGATTAGTTCTACCCTAACCTTCTTAAACAAAGACTTCTTAGTTTCTTTGATTATCAATGAATCATTTTCTTCATTCACTTCATATAAATCGTTATGTGAAAGATTAAGCTTAAAAGTATCACCTCTTTTAATTAGCAATGTGCTTTTATCGAGTTGAATAATTGTCTTTTTCATTAAAGCAGCCTCCTAAACTCAATATACTAAAAAACTGTTATTTCTAACAGTCTTCTAAGTAAGCTTTTAAAACTTTTAAAGTATTATATACACCATCAACATGGCTTCTTTCATAGCCATGAGAAGCATAAACACCAGGTCCAATCAAGCCATGTTTAACATCGTATCCTGCCTTTAAGGTAACTTCTACATCAGAACCATAATACGGATAAACATCAATGGCATAATCAGCATCCTCTTTAATAGCCGCCTTAACTAGTTTATCGACAATAGTCTTATCATATGGACCGCCTGAGTCTTTAGCACAGATTGAAACCTGCGTTTCAGTGCATTCTAATCCATCGCCTACACAACCCATATCAACTGAAATTGCTTCAGTAACATCTCTTGGAATATAAGAACCACCATGGCCCACTTCTTCATAAACAGTAATCAAGAAATAAACTTTTTTATCTAACTTGATATTGTTTTCCTTTAAATATGAAGCATAGGCATATAAAGTAGCCACAGACAACTTATCATCTAAGAATCTAGATTTAATATAGCCACTACTTGTAATATGAGCTCTTGGTTCAACACAAACAAAGTCGCCTACACTGATGCCTAGATTCTTTACATCTTCTTTACTATTAACTCTTTCATCCAAGACGATTTCTACTGTGTCAAAAGTTCTCTCTTTGGTGTTCAATTCACGATTAACATGACTAGAAGCATTAGCTAATTGGAAAGCACCCTCATAAATCTTATTATCTCTTGTATAAACTCTAACATTTTCTGTCTCAACATTAGAAGCCACAAGGCCACCTAAAGGAGATACTAACAATCTACCATTAGACTCGATTTGTTTAACCATACCACCTAGAGTATCACCATGAGCCTCAAACAAGATGACATCCTTATATTCTTCGGGATTAGCTATAGATACTAAAATATTACCCTTATTAGACTTCTCACAAACATAACCTAGCTTAGTAAAATCATCAATTACCTTATCCGCAATCTTTTCTGTGAAACCACTTGGTGAATCAATATTCAACAGTTCAATAGCCTTATTGGCAGCTAAATCTGCATATTTTCTATCTAGCATAATCACTCCTCTTCCTTATTTTTTTCAACATAAACATTATCGATAGTCTTCTTAAAATAGAAATTCAATACAATCATTAAGATATTGATTATCAAGAAAAAGATAAATTCTATTATGTCATTATGGAAACCTTCTTTAATCACATAAACAATACCCAAGATAATACTAACAGAATTTAAAATCATTAATATATTTGTATAAGTAGGAAACTTATTAAGAGACTTATTAATATCTCTATCAGTTAAGTATTTATTATAGAAAAATAAGGTATAAAGGCCTGAATAAATAGATAATAAGTCGACAATTTGCAGAATATATACAAACATCAACATTCTATTAACCATCATGCCATAGAAACGATTAAAGCCATTAAAGATTATTAATGATAAAAAGATGATTGAGATTACAAGTACTTTAATAAACAAAGACTTCTTTTCTTTTTCATCTAATGCCAAGTGATACAAATGATCAAAATTAGATTTATTATTAAACATTAATGATTCTCACTTTCTTCCATGGCAATCTCCCACTTTTCTTCAGCTGCATGAATCTTATTATGAATATCATCAATCTCTTCATCCAATTCTTGCATCTTCCTAGAATCTTGATAATATTCAGGTTCATATCTTAAGTTTCTTTTTTCTTCCAATAGATTTTCAAGTTCACTAATCTCTTCTTCAAGTTTTCTTAGATTATATTTAGGACGGGCCTTAACAACCTTTAAATCAACCTTTTCCTTAGGTTGACTATCCTTAGTAGCGGGCTCGGCTTTAGCATCAATATAATCCTTATAACCATCAGGATAATAAACTAGCTTATCACCTTCCACCACAAGACAAGAAGTAGCTACTTGTTTAATGAAATAACGGTCATGTGATACAAATAAAATTGTGCCATCATAATTATTTAACGCTGTTTCCAAGGCTTCCTTCGAAATAATATCTAGGTTATTTGTAGGTTCATCAAGAATTAAGAAATTCGCGTTCTTTAACATAAGCTTAGCTAAAGCCAAACGAACTTTTTCACCACCTGATAAAACCGAAACCTCTTTAAACACTTCATCACTAGAGAATAAGAAAGCACCCAAGGTACTTCTAATCTCATACATATCCTTTTCAGGATATTCATTCCATAATTCTTCTAAGACGGTATTGCCATTCTTGTAAGCAGCGATATTTTGATCAAAATAACCTATCTCAATTTGATGGCCTAACAACATATAACCGCCAAGAGGAGGAATTTGTCCTACGATAGTCTTTAATAAAGTTGATTTGCCACAGCCATTATCACCCATTACACAAATTCTCTGTCCTCTTAAGATTTCATGAGTTACTTCAAATAGAGGTTTATCATAACCAACTTTAAAGTGATCCATATTCAAAACGCTCTTGCCACCCTTAACAGCGCATTTAAAAGATGCTTTAAAAGCTTTAGTATCAGCCTTCTTTGGATCTTCTAGTTTATCCATACGGTCTAGATATTTAATCTTACTTTGGGCAAAAGCTGCCTTATTTTTCTTATAACGGAACTTCTCGATTAATTCTTCTAACCTTTTAATTTCCTTTTGTTGACGATCATAAGCCTTTGAATCCTTTAAGAAATCAGCCTTTTTCTGTTCAACATATTTAGAATAATTGCCTGCATATTTCTTAAGATGACCATATTCTAGTTCGTAAACCGTATTAACAATCTTATCTAAGAAAATACGGTCATGGGATACTAGGATAATTGCTTTTTTATATTTGCTTAAATAGTTTTCCAACCATTCAATCGTAGATAAATCTAAGTGGTTAGTAGGTTCATCTAGTAAAAGTAAATCAGGTTTACTTAAAAGTAACTTTGCGAATGCTAACTTAGTCTTTTCGCCACCTGAGAAAGAAGAAATATTCTTGTCTAAATCTTCTTTATGGAAACCAAAGCCAAATAGAATTGTTTCCATTTCAGAATTGTAAGTATAACCACCATTAGACTTAAATTCTTCTTCCAACTTACTATATTCATTGATTAGCTTATCAGAATGATCAGTCTTAAGTTTTTCCGATAAATTATTCAATTCCTCTTCCATATCTAAAAGAGGCTTAAATACGGTAAGCATTTCATCCCTTACGATATTATGACAATCGATAAGTGAGTTCTGGTTAAGATAACCTACCTTTAGTTTGTTAGGCTTAATAAGATTGCCCTTACTTAGAGTGACCTCTCCTGTAAGAACTTTTAACAAAGTTGTCTTACCACAGCCATTACGGCCGACAAGGGCAATCTTTTCATTTTCATTTATGACAAAGTCGATGTCCTCAAATACATCATTGGCACCGAAATAAACGGTGCCAGAATTGATTGTGATTAACATATTAATAAATTAAGTTCTTTGGAGTTCTAGGATAAGGAAGCACATCTCTAATATTTTCCATACCACTTAGATACATCATCATACGTTCAAAGCCTAAGCCGAAACCTGCATGCTTACAACCACCATATCTTCTTAGGTCTAAATACCAGTCAAGAGTAGACTTATCCATATGTAGTTCATCCATTCTCTTTTCTAGTAATTCTAAACGTTCTTCTCTTTGTGAACCACCAACAAGTTCGCCCACATGAGGTACCAACAAGTCACAAGCTGCTACAGTCTTACCATCATCATTAGCACGCATGTAGAAGGCCTTGATATCCTTTGGATAGTCAGTTAAGAATACTGGACCCTTAACGACTTGTTCACATAAATATCTTTCATGTTCAGTATTTAAATCAATACCCCATTCAACTTTATTTTCAAACTTAACAGGAGCCTTTAATAAGATATCAATAGCTTCTGTGTAAGTCATTCTTCTAAATTCAGAATTTCTAACATGATTTAAACGATCAAATAAAGTCTTATCAATCATTGTGTTGAAGAATTTCATTTCTTCAGGTGCATTTTCCATACAATAATCAATGCAGTACTTAATCATATCTTCAATTAAGTCCATATTATCTTCTAAGTCTGCAAAAGCAATTTCTGGTTCAATCATCCAGAATTCAGAAGCATGAGTCTTTGTGTTTGAATTTTCAGCTCTAAATGTAGGTCCGAAAGTATAAACATCTCTAAATGCCATCGCGAATGCTTCTACATGTAATTGGCCTGATACTGTTAAAGATGCGTGCTTACCAAAGAAGTCTTCATCATACTTGCCATCTTCTCTTGTTGTAGCTGTGAATACTTCACCAGCACCCTCAGCATCGTTACCTGTAATAATTGGTGCATGAACATAAACAAAACCTTGGTTTTGGAAGAATTCGTGGATTGCCATTGAAAGGACACTTCTAAGTCTGAATACAGCTGAGAATGTATTTGTACGAGGTCTTAAATGAGGATATTCTCTTAAGAACTCAAAACTATGTCTTTTCTTTTGTAGGATATAAGTATCATCACACTTGCCTAGAATCTCGATGCAAGTTGCCACTAGTTCAAAAGGTTGCTTATTGTCAGGAGTGTAAATATATTTGCCTGTAACTTTAATGCTTGTGCCTGTAAGCATCTTACTTACTTCATTGTAGTTGTCTAAATCATCATGATAAACGATTTGAGCATTCTTAAAATAAGTACCATCGTTTAATTCAATAAAACCAATTTGACCTGAGTCTCTATTTGTCCTCACCCAACCATCAAGTTCAACATATTCAATTTGATCTCTTTCAATATGATTTGGTGAGTTTGAAATTTCATATAATTCTCTAATTGTATAGTAATCTAACATAATCTCTTTCCCCTATTTATTCTCTGCATTTGTTTCAAAGACTAACTCTTGAATCATTGAAACAACATCGACGCTTCTAATGATAACGCCATTTGGTGTATTGTAGTGAACATGTGTAAAATCTACAATACCCTTAATACCAGCTTCGGCTAGTAAATCGATTGTATTCTGGACATCTTCTGAGATACAAAGTATCGCAATACGACAGCCTTCCGGTCTTTTTTCTTTAATTTCATTAATGTTGTAAACGGGAATCTTAACCTTGCATTTTTCTGGATTTTTATCAAATGCACAAACGATTTCACCAACTACATCGGCCCACTTATTATAGTTAAGTAGGGCTTTACCTAGGTTACCACAGCCCACAAGAACAATCTTTTCATCATAATTAACACCTAGTTCTTCTGCGAAGATGTCGATTAATTCTTGTACATTGTAACCATAACCTTGTTTACCTAAACAACCGATTAAAGAGAAGTCTCTTCTAATAGTTGTTGATTTAATGTTGACATATTCTGCCAGCTCAGAAGACATAATCTTGTCTTTACCTTCTTCTTTAATTTTTCTTAAAGCTTTAAGATAAATAGGATATCTTCTCAAAGTAGCGTTTGGAGTTTTTTTCATCTTCTTTAATACCTTCTCTTTTCTAACTATTATATGTTAAAAGAACATATTTGTGAATATTTTATTTTTATTAACTTATAAAATAATAATCCCATTTTCTTTAGCTAATTTAAGTGTATATTCATCCCATAAAGAAGATTGAACTTCACCGATATGCGCCTTGCCCATAAGTAACATACAAAGTCTACTTTGTCCGATACCACCACCTATTGTGTATGGCAACTCATTATTAAGTATCATTTGATGATATCTATAGCGCATTCTATCGGTATGGTTAGATGTTTCTAGCTGATAAATAAGCGAATCAGCATCAACTCTTATGCCCATTGAAGATATTTCAAGAGCACAGTCTAAGACTTCATGATAATAAATTAAATCTCCATTAAGTTTCCAATCATCATAGTCAGGAGCTCTACCATCATGTGCTTGGCCATTGCTTAATTTATCACCAATACCAATTATAAATACCGCTTTATGTTCCTTGGTGATTTCATATTCACGTTCCTTAGAACTTAAATTTGGATACATATCAAGTAGTTCTTGACTAGTGATAAAGTATAAATCTTCAGGCAAATGAACCTTGATACTAGGATATTTAATCTTTAATGTAGCTAAAGTAGCAAGGATACATTTATGAATATTATTAACAGTTTTCTTTAATGTTTCTAGATTTCTGTCTTTCTTATCAATAATCTTTTCCCAATCCCATTGGTCTACATAAATTGAATGAAGATTGTCTAATGCTTCATCTCTTCTGATAGCGTTCATATCCGTGTATAAACCTTTACCCATATAGAAGTCATAGTTATATAAAGCCATACGTTTCCACTTAGCAAGAGAATGAACTACACTGGCATCTTTGTGTGCGTAAGGAATATCGAAGCTTACTGCTCTTTCTACTCCGTTTAAATCATCATTTAATCCCGAATCACTTTCAACAAACAATGGTGCACTGACTCTTTTTAAGTGAAGTGCATCGCTTAAATGTTTTTGAAATGTCTTCTTAATTAAAGATATGGCCTCTTGGGTTTCATATAAGGTCATATCTGATTTATAGTCTATTGGAAAATAAGTTTTCATATACTAATCCTCAATTGACATTGAAGGTTTAGATGCTGTATCAAGTGGTACAAACTTTTGGTTATGATAGTAATGCCATGCAGCTACACCGATCATTGTTGCGTTGTCTGTACAATATTTAAGTGGTGGAAGAATAACCTCTACACCTTTAACTTTTTCGGTAACAAGTTCTCTAAGTCTAGAGTTACATGCTACACCACCGGCAATTACAAACATCTCACAAGGATATTCTTCAAGTGCTTTAATTGTTTTATCAATCAAACAATTTAGTGCTGTTTCTTGGAAGGCATATGCTAAATCAGCCCTGTTTAGTTCTTCGCCATTTCTTTCAAGTCTATTTACAAGTTGTAAGGAAGCGTTCTTTAAACCTGAGAATGAGAAGTTTAGACCATCAACTTTAGGTTTAGGTAGGGTATAATTCTTCTTGCCTTCTTTTGCGAGTTTGTCTATTTTAGGTCCACCTGGATATTCAAGTCCTAAAACTCTAGCTACTTTATCATATGATTCACCTACCGCATCATCTAATGTTGTACCAACAATCTTAAAACTATTTTCATTTTCGATGTATACAAGTTCAGTATGACCGCCACTTACTACAAGAGCCATTAAAGGATATTTTAATGGTTGTAGTAGTTCGTTAATAAAAATGTGACCTTTTAGGTGGTGTACACCAATTAAAGGTTTGTCGTAGAAGAATGCTAATGTTTTGGCAGCAATACCGCCTACATGTAAGGAACCAATTAAACCCGGTCCCATTGTGTATGCTATTGCGTCCATGTCTTCTACTTTTTCATTTGCTTGTTTAAGTGCTTCGTCTACTATTGTTGAGATTTGTTCAACATGCATTCTAGAAGCAACTTCAGGGATTACACCGCCAAAACGAGCATGAACATCAATTTGGCTAGTTACCACACTACTCAATATATTTAATTCTTCATCAATTATCGCGCAAGCTGTTTCATCACAACTGCTTTCAATCGCTAAAATCTTCTTCATTTAATCCTAACAATCCTTTCACCATATCAAGACAATCCTGGCCTTCGCCATAATAGTCTTTTCTTGTTCTTGTTTCGATAAAGCCTAGTTTTTTATAGAGATTATAGGCTTTTGTATTAGTTGTACGCACTTCAAGATGCATAAATTCACATTCTTTTAAAATAGCCTCTCTAATAACTAACTTTAATAGTTTTTCTCCTAAGCCTTGTCCTTGATATGTTTTGTTTATCGCAATATTTACTAAATCGCAATTTTCAAACATGAACCAAAGTCCAGCGTAGCCAATGATTTTGTCTTCATCTTTTAATGCATAATAAATAGAATTTTCATTATCTAGGTCTTCTTTAAAATATTTATAAGGCCATGGGTCTGAAAATACTTCATTTTCAATCTTGATAACTTCATCAAGATCTTTGATATCTAGTTGCTCAAAGGTCATCTGTAATATGCTGTACTTTCTTTTAAGTATTCAGGAGCTAAATGGTTGATATTTTCAACTTCTTCAAATAAATTTTTGCAAGCTAGGAAACACTCTGGAATATTTGGTGCAACGTCTTCTTTACCGATAAGGGCACCATCTAAGACAACATTGTAATCTTTTGTGTCGATATCCTTAAGTTCCATTGCGCAATCTTCTAATAAACAATTTTCCTTATCGTATATGCCTACATACGCTCTGTTTGCTCTGGCATCCATAATCACCATTGTTTTTTCATGGTTACCAGCGTATAGTCTTAATGTTGAAATTGTATATAATTTAATTCCTTTTACTTGACATAAAACTTTTGCGATGGTCATTGCAATTCTAACACCTGTATAAGAACCAGGACCTTTCGTGATGCATATTGCATCTATATCTTTCTTATCAACTTTTGATTCATTGAATAATTTGTCTAAGTAAACAAATGCTTCTTCAGATTGCCTTTTAAAGCATTCGAAAGAGATTGAATCGATGATCTTGTCGTCTTCCATTAGGACAAGAGTTAAATATTTATATGCTGTATCAATACATAATGTTAACATTCTTTAACTAGCTCCTTATATTTTTCACCAATTGGGTTAAGAGTAATTTCTCTAGTATTATCATCAATATATTTAAAAGATATTTCTAAGTATTCATTTGGTAAGTAATCTTGATAATAAACAGGCCATTCGACAATCATAACTCCTTCGTCAAGATATTCATCAAGACCCAAATCATATTCGCAACCTTCTAGTCTATAGGCATCAATATGATATAGTTTAAGATCACCGTCATAGATTTTTAAAATAGTGAATGTTGGTGAATTTATAACCTCCTTTATATTAAGTGCTTTACCAATACCTTTTGTAAAGGTAGTCTTGCCTCCAGCTAAATCACCAACTAAAGTAATGCACATTCCTTTTTCCAATTTTTTGCCGATCTTATATCCTAGATCGATAGTTTCTTTTTCACTTTTACTTAACATGTACTCAATTATAGCACTTGTAATGTTAAAATGTTTTTATGTTACCGGATAAGTATTTAAATGCGATGAAATCGCTGTTAAAAGATGAATATGATGATTATTTAGCGTGTTTTGATAATCCTCAAATCCATAGTTTGAGAGTTAATACTAGTAAAATTTCTGTTGATAGATTTAAAGAAATCTTTCCATATAATTTAGAACAAGTTCCTTGGTGTAAGGATGGCTTTTATTTTGATGATTTGAGTATTTCCAAGCATCCATATTATTATGCAGGTTTGTATTATTTACAAGAAGCTAGTGCGATGTTGCCTGCCGAAGTTTTGCCAATTGAAGAAGGAGATATAGTTTTAGACGCGTGTGCTGCTCCCGGTGGCAAAAGTCTTAAATTGTTAGATAAGTTAAATAATACTGGATTGTTGGTTTCTAATGATATTTCAATTTCTAGAGCTAATGCGTTATTAAGAAATATAGAAAGAGCTGGGTTTTCTAATTATTATGTTATTGCGAAAGATATTATTGAATTAGAAGAATATTTTCCAAAATATTTTGACAAGATTCTATTGGATGCTCCTTGTTCTGGAGAAGGAATGTTTAGAAAAGATAAGGCTTTAATTGAATCGTGGAAAGAGAGAGATAGTGAATACTTTTCACCTATACAAAAACGTTTGATACAAGCTTGCATTAATATGTTAAAAGATGGTGGCAAGTTAATATATTCAACTTGTACCTTTGATGTAAGAGAAGATGAAGAAATAATTCAATACGCATTAGATAATAATTCAAATATAAAGTTGTTGCCTATTGAAAAATATGACGGTTTTAAAGATGCAAATGATGGTTATGGGGTAAAACTATTTCCACATAGAATTAAAGGTGAAGGTCATTATGTATGCTTGTTACAAAAAGATGGTAATTCTCATAAACGTGAATCACGGGTAATGGCAAAAACAGATATATCTTTTATAAATGAATTGAATAAAAGATTCTATGATGGTATATTTGAAAAAATTAATGATTACATATACTTTTTAAAGCCTATAAATACTAAAGGGATTCGAGTATTGAGATCAGGATTGCTTTTAGGAAAAGAGACAAAATATGGTTTTGAACCTTCGCAACAACTTGCTATGAATTTAAAAATTAACGAATATAATAATGTATTAAATTTAAAATCAAGTGATAATCTAGTGGAAAAATACTTAAAAGGAGAAACAATTGAAACTAATTCCAATTTAAATGGAATGGTATTGGTATGTGTAGATGATTGTCCTCTTGGATTTGCTAAGGCAAAAAACGGAGTGTTAAAGAATAAAATTGACAAAGGTTGGATTAAACGATGAGACTAGATAAATATTTAAGTGATATGAATGTTGGAACAAGGTCTTCAGTTAAAGAACTCATTAAAAAAGGCCATATCAAAGTAAATGGAATTGTTATTAAGAAAAGTGACTATAAAGTAAATTTAAATGATGAAATTACAGTAAATGACAAAGTAATTAATTATATTGAATATGAATATATTATTTTAAATAAACCCGCAGGCTATTTGAGTGCTACTGAAGATAAAAAGCAAGAAACTATTATGCATATAATTAAAACTAAACGTAAAGATTTAGTTCCAGTTGGTAGACTTGATAAAGATACTGAAGGACTAATTTTGATAACAAATGATGGCAAGTTAAATCATGACTTGTTAAGTCCAGAAAATCATGTGGATAAAAAATATTATGTCGAAGTTGATAATAAGATAAGGGATGATGCACAAGAGGTTTTTTCAAATCCAATAGATTTAGGGGATTTTATTACTAAGCCATCAAAATTAGAAATACTGGGTGATACTAAAGCTTATTTAACAATTTCTGAAGGAAAGTTTCATCAAGTAAAGAGGATGTTTAAATTTATTGGATGTGAGGTAACATATCTAAAAAGAGTGCAATTTAAAAATTTAAACTTAGTTGGATTAGAAATAGGCGATTATCGTCATTTAACAGATGAAGAAATTTTTGATTTAAAGAACTACTAATAATACGTATAGATTGTCCTTCTTATGATGGACAATCTTTTATTATTCTAGACAAAAAGAAAAACTCTCTTTCGAGAGTTCTCTAACCGGCAACGTGC